>OKOE01000004.1_pt1 | contig 211787 bp, 184 predicted proteins | sample 1614581 | NCBI WGS metagenome assembly OKOE01 (sample SAMN04436953, study PRJEB24849) | human gut metagenome | biome: human gut; feature: NICU; material: stool | host: Homo sapiens | place: USA: Saint Louis, MO | collected 2010-01-04 | reverse complement strand
GTGACATGCGTCGGTGTCGATCCGTAACCCCAGACGGAACCAGAAACCACTCCCCACCGGTGGCCTGGTACTCCGACTTCCACACAAGATGTGGTCACGGTTGCGGGATAGCGCCGGACTCCCACCGACTTCCCCACACCACCCGGGCATCAACCCCCATCAGGCTGACAGCGAACATGATACCCCCACACGCACTGGGAAGGCTCCCCTCACCGCCAGGATCTCACCAGCCCTTCCGGTCCGGAACTCCCCCGGACGGCGGCGGTGCCGTGGGGCCACTTGACGTCTTCTGGGATGACCCGTCGTTCTGGGTGTCCCGCTTCTGCTCATTGAGGGCCTGCTGGTTTTTCGTCGACAGGTCCTTCTCCCGCTGCTGCTCGGAATCATTCCTACGCGACGATTCCTTGTCCTGCGACTGAGAACCCTGCATGTCCTGTTTCATCTCCTCATCAAGGCGTTTCATCGTCGTGGACTGTTCGGTCCTCTGGTCGTCCGAGGTCTGCCGGGTGTGGGACTGGGGTGCAGTGGTTCTGCCCTGACACCTGAGCCGTTGCGCAATGTGCTTGGCCTCCCTCAACGTGCCGGCCTTGGCCGTGCCACGGTTGAGGTTCTGCATCGTCGCCGATTCCTCCATCGTCCACACCAGGTTCATGCCCACCCGGCACCTGTACTCCTGCGGTGCCTTGTCGAGTGCGATGCGAAGGTCATCCTCGGCGTCGGCGTAGTTGCTCTCGGCTGCTCGGGCAGTGCCGCGGTCGTAGCTGGCGATCCACGGCTCGGTGACGTTGAGCCTCATGTTCGCCCCGAAGTAGCGCTCGGCCTGGTCGTACTGTTGGGAGGTGAAGGCTCCGCTACCGAGCCGGTCACACACCAAGGTGGCGGCGAGTCGACATGCGGTGAGCACGAGAACGGCGACGAGCAGCGCCGTCACCCCGACGGTGAGCCGGCGTGCCCGACGAGCCCGACTCTGGCTCATCACCTCTCGCCAGGAGCGTCGCGGATCGGTCTGACGAGTGCGGCCGGAACCTCTCATGGGACGTCCTTTCGTGCCCGGCGCAGTCGGCGGGCGCTCATGGTCAGCTGGACGGCGACGTCGGCGGCAGCGACGAGGCCGAGGATCCACGCCAAGTCCATGCCCGCGCTCATCTGCTCCTCATGGCTGGTGCGGTTCAGCGACACCTGGGGCGGAGTGAGCGTCCTGCCCGGTGACCGGGCGGCGAACGACAGACCCGCCTGACGAGCGGCGGTGGTCAGCGTGACGTGGTCGGCGTGGGAGATGGCCTTGCGACCGTGGTAGGTGACGTCGCTGGAGTCGAAGGCCGAGCGGGCCATCGGTGCCCCCTTGGCGGTGCCGTAAGCGTAGATGGTACCGCTGGTCACCAGGGGTTTGAGCGCCGCAAAGGAGCCGGGTGCCCTGGTGGCCGTCTGCTCCCCGTCGCCCAGGTAGAAGACCATCCTGGTGGCCTGGGGTGCCGATTCTCGGGCCTTCTGCAGGGCTTCGACGGCGGCAGGCACCCCCACGCCGATGTCGGTGCCGGTGCCCTTGGTGTCCTCACGCCAGGTGAGGGAGTTCGCTGCGGAGACGATCGTGCCGGTGTCGGTGGTCGAGGCCACCGCCACGCGGGCCTCGTTGTCGAAGGTGACGAGCGTGAACCGGGCACCGCTGAAGGCCGAGGCGAGCCGCGCGATGTCGCGAATCGCCCCGGAAAGACGCGTCTTGCTCCCGTGGTCGCGGGCTGCCATCGAGGTGGTCGTGTCGACCATGAGGACGATGTCGGCGTCCACGGTGGAGTTCTCCCGTCCGGACTCACCGATCACGGGGTGCATCCCGATGAGTCCGACGAGCACGGCCAGCACGATGTCCAGCACCATCGTGGCGATCCTGCCGCGGGTGTGACGACTGCGCACCCCGAACCACACGGCGACGACGAGCAGGAGAACGGCAAACCCCACGGTGAGGGGGTGTGGGTGAAAACTCATCGCTCCTCCCGTCGCCGAGCAACCATGGCACCGAGCGCCCCGATACCGACCATGAGCGCCCCCGGCCAGGGCCTGTCGTAGGAACGGTGGGTGGCCATGGCCATGACCGCCTTCTTGGCCTGTGACTGGATGCGGTGGGCGATGTCTGCCGTATCGGCCTGCCCGTCGGAGGGGATCGTCAGGGTCTGGCCGTGGGTACGCAGTACCTGCTGGTGCAACTCGTCACCGGCCGCCCGGGCATCGAGATCGGTGTTCTCGGGGACGATGCCGAAGACCATGATGTGGCGTTTCACCGCCAAGTCGATGGCCTGGGGCAGGGTGTAGACCGAGGGGCCGGCGTTCATGTTGTCGGTGGCGAGTACGACGTTTCGAGACCGGGGCTGATCGAGCTGGTCGAACCTGCTGAGACAGGAGGCCAAGCCATCACCGACCAGCGACCCGCCCGGACCGTAGCGTACCCCGGAAGGGAGGTCGGCCCGGTCGAGCTGGTCCCTGGCCTGTTTCAATCCAGTCTTGACGATGTCCCGGTCGTGGGTGAGGGGAAACACCGTCACCGACGAGGAGTCGAACATGACGAATCCGATCCGGTCGTCGGTGATGCGATCGGCCAGCTGGATGTAGGTGTTGATGACCTGACGATCCACCCCCTCCATCGAGCCGGACACGTCGAGACACAGCATGACATCGCGGGTACGTATCTGGCGGTCGTCATCGTCGATCCCCTGCAGTCTGGCGGCCACCAATCCGGCCCCGCAGGCCGCCACCGTCCAGCACACCACCTCGGCCACCAGGCAGCGAACGCGTCGCCGGGCGTGGTCTCGGTAGGCAGGCAGGGCACGCAGTCGGCCGACATGCGCCACGGCGAGCCGCTCGATGCTCTCGTGACGGCGCAGCACCAGCGCGATGAGAACCGTCACGGCGATCGCGACGACGACGATCGGCCACATCCACCACCACATCAGGTCCATGAGCGCACCGTCCTCACGGCATCGGCCAGCAACTCGTCGGTGTCGACGCCGTGGCCCTTCGGATCGAACTCCACCCCATAGCACCGTTCGACGACCGCGACGACCGGATCGAGCCGCGGGTCCTCCTCGGCATGGCGAGAGAGTTCGTCCAACCCCTCGTAGTCCAGGTCGCTGTCGCAGGCGAGCGCGGCGAACCTGCGCAGGGCCATGCTGATGTCTCGGCACACGGTACGGTCTGGCTCACCACGTCGACAGGCGTCGGCGGCGGCATCGAGATCTCGTAGTGCCGTGGCACGGATCGTCTCCAGCGTTGCCGGTCCCTCTGCCGTGGCTGCGGCGTCGATTCTCGTCAGGACGCGGCGGCACCCCCACAGCACGGCTGCGGCCGCGACCAGGCAGCCAAGGACCACCCACCACCATTTCGAGTCGTGGGAGACGGGCGGGTACAGGTCCAGGACGGGCAACGATCCTGGCGAGGCACTAGTGACGGGAGGCATGACGCATCCTCTCGAGGAGTCGGACGATCGCGGCAACCGAGTCGTCCACGTCGGCAACGGACTCGTGGATGATGCCGAGCCGGTCCAGGGTGTGGCCGCGGCGCCTGGCTCGCTCCTGTCGGGCGGCCACGGCCTGCTCACGCACCTTCCGGTCCCGGGCCACGAATCCCGGGACGGGTTGGCCGGTTGCCTGGTCCCGGGTGGGCACGGTGGCCAGGGCCGGATCGGTGAGGTCGAGGTCGGACACCTCGATGGCGAGCACCTCGTGGCGGGCGCACAGACTCGCCAGGGCATCCACGTCTGCAGGACGGGGATCCCAGTCGTCCAGCACGACAACGACGATGCAGCGACGACGCAGCCCCGAGGCGGTCAGGTCGAGCAGCTCCACCAGATCGGGATCGGGTGCCTCCAGACGACATCCGGCGTCGAGCCCGGCGAGCATGTGCTCGATCTGTGTGTCCCGGTACGACGGTCGCGCCACGCTCGGACCGTCCTGACCGGGGGCCACGACGGTGACGTAGTCGCCCTGGTGGCATGCCACCCATGCCAGCACCCCGATCGTGGCAAGCACCACGTCGATCTTGGAGTGGGTGAGCGTGGCGGCACTGGCCAGCGACCCACCAGTCGGCACGACGAACGCGAGGGTGTGCCTGCGCTCGGCCCGATAGCTCTTGATGAGCAGCTCCCCGGCACGTGCCGAGGACTTCCAGTCGATGTCCTTGACGTCGTCGCCGGGCACGTAGGAGCGCAGGTCGTCGAAGTCCATGCTGCGCCCCGTGGTCATCGACGCGTACTGACCGTCGAGCAGACCCATGACCAGACGTCTCGGGTACAGTCCCAGACGTCCTTGGACAGCTGTGAGGTATGCCATGGTCAGGGAGTGGGCACGGCGCCGAAGATGCCGTCGATGATCTCCTCGACGGGTACCTGGGTGGCGACGGCCTCGAAGGTGAGGATGAGCCGATGACGAAGGATCATGTGACGCATCGCCCGCACGTCGTCGGGGATCACGTGGTCACGTCCGTGCATGAGTGCGTGGGCACAGGCTGCCTCGACGAATGCGATCGTGGCACGTGGGCTGGCGCCGTACTCCAGGTAGCGGGCCTGCTCCTGGGGAAGGTAGTCGCCGGCGTGCCGGGTCGCATGGACGATCTGGACGATGTAGTGCAGCAGGGACTCGTCCACGTGGACACGGCGCGACAGGCCCTGCAGCCACAGCACGTCGTTGCGGCTCACCACCGCGGAGACGGTGCGTGACTCGAGCGCGCCGGACTTGAGGCGGCGCAACATCTCCACCTCGTCGGCCGGTGAGGGGTAGTCGACGATCACCTTGAGCAGGAAACGGTCCATCTGCGCCTGGGGCAGGACGTAGGTGCCCTCCTCGTCGATGGGGTTCTGGGTCGCCAGCACGAGGAACGGGTTGGGCATGGGGTACGTCTTGCCCCCGATCGTCGCCTGCCTCTCCTGCATGGCCTCGAGCATGGCGGCCTGCGTCTTGGCGCTGGACCTGTTGATCTCGTCCAGCAGCACGACGTTGGCATGCACCGGGCCCAGCTCGGTGGTGAACGTGCTGCTGCCGGGGTTGAACACCTGGGTGCCGATGATGTCGCTGGGCAGCAGGTCGGGGGTGCACTGCACGCGCGAGAAACTGGCATCGACGGTGGAGGCCAGGGTGGAGGCTGCCAGCGTCTTGGCCAGGCCCGGCACCGATTCCAGCAGCACGTGACCCCCGCCGATGAGTCCGACGAGCAGTGCCGTGCGCAATGCCTCCTGGCCCACGACCTTGGAGTCGAAGGCTCGCGAGATCGTCTTGACGAGACGACGTGCCCGGTCCACCTCTGCAGGGTCGATCCTCGACCCCGTCGTGCTGGACTCGCCCCTCGCGACGGGCGTGCCGTTTCCTCCGAGCCCACCGTGTCCGCCGAACTCGCCACGTCCGTCGTGTTCGCCGCGGCGGGGACGGTTCCTTGCCATCCAGCCCATGTTCATGGTCGTCTCTGCGCTCACGCTGTGTCCTCCTGGTCCGTGAACCATGCCTTCGTCCTTGTCCTTGCCTGTTCTCGTCGCTCGACTGCCTCGGAACTGATCGGTGTGCTGCGGCTTGTCGGGGCCTCGTCGGTACGCCGGTCGGGACTGCCCCAGGCGGTGCGCAGCGCCCGGATCGTCGGCAGGCCGATGATGATGACGCCGAGCAGGGTGCACACGCCACGGGTGAGGTCGATCCCCATTGAGGTGCGCACCGAGTAGCGCACGAGCCGTTGGATCGTCTGCGTGCTCGACAGGCCGGTCACGAAGGCGTCGGACCCGTCCTGCCCGACAGTACCGGCCTCGTCGGTGGGCCAGCCGATGAGGTTGAGCATCACGCCCAGCACGGGGCCGCACAGCACGGCGAGTGGCCACGAGACCAACCATGCCGGTCTGGCCGGCACCCGCACCAGCACCGAGCCGATGAGCCCGGTGAGCCCCCACGCCAGCATCTGTCCGGGCAGCGGCGCGTCAACCGTGCCCACCAGCATGCTGGAGACCAGACATGATCCGGCTCCCACGAGGAATCCCGCCGACGGCCCTGCCGACACCCCGACCAGGAAGGGCAGGATGAACACCGGCTCCACACCGAACACCCGCGGCGACATCGTCACCCGCACCAGCGAATTCACCACGACGAGGCACACCAGCAGCCCGACCCGCCAGACCCGACGGCCGTCATCGATCCATCGACACACCGCCAGCAGCACGAGACCGGCCGTGAGGAACACGGTCATCGCCTGGGCCTCGACAGTGGCCTGCTGCCGGGTCCCCGCTCGCATCGAGTCGATGAGCGGGATGGCGAGCCACATCCCGGTCACCACAGCCAGTATCGCCGTGACGACTCCACTACACCAGTTGCGCATGAGCCCAACCTCCCTCCGCAACGGCATCGGCCCCCGGGACCAAGGTCAGATCGGTCGCCCTGACGACGTGACAGCCGGGGAACACCTGGGCCACCTGGGGTGGGCACGGAAGATCGTCCACCACGGAGCCGGGGCGTCCGTCGGCGACGACCTCGTGCTCATCGACGACCAGCACCCGATCGCACCATCGGGCCACCAGGTCGACGTCCCGACACGCCATGATCACGGCCGCCCCCCGCTGCCGCACCGCCTTCACCAGACGATCACCGCTGGCGGCGTCGACCGCCCATCCCGGGTCGATCCACAGCACGACCTCACCACCTGCGCACGCCAGCACGTCGGCCAGCAGACGTTGTTGGCCCTCGCCGTGCTCGACACCGCGACGTGCACCCACCGGCCCCAGCACCTCGTCGGCCAACTCCATGCTCGCCCCGACCGAGCGATCGGATCGGCGATCGACCAGGTCGCAGGCCCGCCGCACACTCGTCTGACGCAGCAGGGTGTGCAACAGACGATCCTCCGGGCAGGACGGATTCACCGTGGCAGCCAGACGGCGTGCCACCCGATGCGCCTGAACCGGGTCGTGGGACACGACTCCCAGCACCTGCCCGGCACGCACGTCGACCAGCCCGCCGGACAGCCGCAGGTCTGCCGGGTCCACGCGGGCGAGTATCGGCTCCTCGGACTGCTGCGGGTGGGGAAACGACATTGCGGTGACCGCCGCCGCAGCGAAGTGGTCGTGGGCCTGGGCCGGATCGGTGAAGAACTGCTCGCCCGACCGTCCAGCCATCTGTTGCAGGGGCGTCGGTGGCAGCTGGCTGGACGACCACGACGGGGCAGCCGTCTGCTGGACGTGCCCGTCGACGATCTCCACGACACTGTCGGCCACTCCCAAGGCGTGTTCCAGGGCATGCTCGGCCCACACAACGATCCGACCCGCCCGGGCTGCACGGGCGATGCAGGAGGCGGCACGAGACCGCCACACCGACGTCATGGGTGCCAACACCTGGTCCAGCAGCAGCACCGGTGCCTCGGAGGCGATGCCCTCGACCAGTGCCATGCGGGCCGCCACGCAGGCCGGCATCCGTGCCGCCGGTGTGCCACACCACCGGGTGAGCCCCAGCTCCTCAATGGTGCTGCGCAGCTCGACGTCATGGGTTCCGAGGTTCGCGGGATCTATCCTCCCTCCCAGCGGACGGTGCCCCACCATCGTCAGGAGGGGACGCAGCTCGGCACGACTCATCTGGTCGATCCGCCGCCCAGACAGTCGGACCACGCCACGTCGGCGCACCACCTGCCGATCCCGGTAGCCTGCGACGAGACGCAACAGGGTCGTCGACCCGCAGCCACTGCGGCCCGTGACGAGGGTGACTCCCTGCCCTGCCCGCACACTGACGTCGTCCAGGATCCGGCCGACCCGCGAGACATCCACACACATCGACTCAACCTCGAGCACGTCGGCCTCCAGCGTTGAACGTGACCGTCACGGCGACCGCACCGAGCACCACGGCGACACACAGCACGACGGGCATCCCGCTGGGCGTCGCCAACGCAGCAGCATCCCCCGTCCACCCCCGAACCAGCCATGCCACGACCGTTGCGATGACCGCAAGGACGAGGGCGACGTCCACCAGTCGCAGCCGCCCCACCCCGGGCAGCCCGTGCACCATGAGCACCACCAAACCGACCAGTGCCCACAGACCGGCAACGATCATCAGGGCACGCTCCCAGTAGAGGTCCACGGCGGCACCGTGCCACAGCGTCCAGCCCGTCATGGTCTGGCGGACGCACACCAGCAGCACGGCGAGTGTGCCAGCCACCGCCAGCACCCGACACCAGGACCGGGGCGATCTCACAAGCCGGGCCTCCTCCCATCGATCCTCGATCTCGCGGCCACGATCGATGCCGTCGACCAAGGCCTGCAGACGCGAGGTGCGCAGGCCGTCGCGGCGCAGCCGGACCCGATCGGCCACCGCCACCGAGACGCCCTCTGCCATGCACATCCCTGGTGCCATCACCCGCGCTCCCCGGCCCAACCAGCACATGGCCAGGTCGAGCCAGTCGTGGGCGGGACGCAACTGCACCAGCACCGCCCCGGCAACCACTGCCACACACGCCTGCACGGCATGATTGGCGGCGTTCAGCGTCGGGCCGACGTGTACGACACCTCCGATCTGCTGGCTGCCGATCAGGATGGACGGCAACGTCACCACGATGCCGCCGGTGGTCGTCACATGACCCAGCACACCGGCCAGGAGCAGTGCCCAGATGACGACCAGCACCACGCAGATCTCGCGGACAGGCCGCCACACGGCTCGTCGGGGACCACCTGCCACCGCCGCGACCACGCACAGCGCCACCAGAGCCGTCAGTGACACCACGAGTTGATCTGCCATCCACGCCACGGCCACCAGCGAGACGACCCACAGCAGGGCCGTCAGGGGATGCACACGTTTCATGCTCGTCCTCTCATGATCGGCGTCCTCGCCATCCGGCACCGGCCATCGCCGCTGCGGCCACCACGGCCCCTGCACCAACGGCCCCCTGCACGATTCGGTTGCTCGGATGCCTCTCCTCGGCTCCTGCCAGACTCGACGCGCCCCGGTGGCGCGGTTCGCGGAACGTGCCCTTGTAAGGGGCCCGCACAGGGTGGTCCGAGGGAACGACGTCCCAGCTGTGGACCACGATCAACCCGTCACCGCCATAGGAGGTCATCCGCATCTTGTAGCGGTGATGCTTCAACCCACGCGGCAACTCGTAGCCGATGTCAGCTGGCTGCGAGGGATTTTCCATACACACCTGAGCTAAATGGGGATAGTCCCAAAAAGACGACACCCCGTTCCTATCCGAACACCACTCACCATTCGGTTTCGGGACCTTGACCACGTTCACCCAGCGCCCCGCATCGTCCTGGTACTCGATCTGGTACGTCCCCGTCAGCATCGACCCGACGGTGCGTAAACCGATTGTCTGGCCGACGGGTTTCTCCAGACCCCAACCATCCCCCAGCACGGTCGGTTTCAACGTCCCGTAGGGCACGAAGCTGCCTGCCGCCCTGTCGAGGTTGTCCATGGTCACGTCATCGGGCCCCACGAAGATCCATGCACTGGGTATCTTCGCCGGATCATCCTGAACGGTGGGGAACCCCAACCTGGTGCCCACGATTCCGGTGTCCCCGACGACCACCGGCTTGTCGGCCACGACGAAGCGTTCCAGCTTGATCAGCTTGCCGTGGTCGTCGGTGCGCACGTAATAGGCCGCCAACCGCACCCGGGTGCCCGGCTTTCCAGTCACGTCGACTCCAGACCCGGACACCTCCCGTGCATCACCTCCATACACGCTCACGGTGCACTCATAGTTCGGATCCGAACACAGTTGGGCCGAGACGCCATCGTCGGCCTGGGCCACCACCGGCCATGAAACCACACCGACAACCACCACGACAGCTGCCAGGCACATCGTCCTGCGAACCTTCACCATTGGTCCTTCTCCATAGTCCCAGTCGCACACGACCGGCATGACGGAAGGGGATCGGCGAGACCCCCAGACCTCACCGATCCCCTTCCGCTACTCACTTACTTCTTGACAGGAGGATCGATCGACGGAATTTCCTTTCCGCCCAAGGTCACGCCCACCCACGTGTTCTTACCAGGTTTCGGCACCTCGCCCGTCTGCCAGTCCGGGTCACCTTTTGTAAATGCCGAGAACATCCAATACTTCCCCGCATCCTCATCATCCCTGACACCGTTGACCGTGTCGATGAGACTCACCCCGCCCTCCGGGGCGTACGTGATCCCCACCGCCTTGAGCGGCTCAGTCCGGGCATCACCCTTGGGATTAGCCCAGGTGCCACCCACATTGCACCGCACCAGAATCCCCGGCTTGGCCTTCCAATTGTCCGGAATGATCGGCTTCTGGCTCATGTCGGCACTATGATCCACCACCACCGTCTGCCCCTCATTGGCAGCGCAGGCTCCGTCATGCCATCCCGGCCCGGAGGCTGGCCCAGCCGCCTGGGCCGCCCCCGTTCCGGTCACGGCACCAGCGGCAAGCAGCACCGCGACCAACGGGCCGGCGATCCGTCGGCTCATCGTCGACATTCCCATCTTCTTCTCTGTCATCATTGCATCTCTTCCCTTCACAACAGATGACACGTTTACGGGTGTCCCAACCACCGTCGCCTGGTCAGGCTCCGGTGGCGGGCAGTGCGGGAGCAGCCAGTGACCCGCCATCTGGCCCCGGGGCTGCAGGTATCTTCGCGTCACCGCGACCATCTCGGCCATCGGCTGGCCGCACCGTCGAATCGGGGGGATTCACAGACGCATTCGGAGCAGGGGTGGTGGTCCCGCTGGGTTTCGTGTCCGGGGTGGGCAGCGGCGTCAGGGTCGGCGTGGCAGTACCAGTCGGCCCAGCTGTCGGAGTCGGCGTCTGCGTCGGCGTGGGACTCACAGTCGGATCGGAACTCGGTGTAGGGGTCGGAGTCGGTGCGGGAGCATCGGCGTACTGGGGCCGGTGCTCGGGCCGGTTCGGGTTGTCGCCAGCGAAATAGAACTCCGCCCCGGGATTCTCCGGATCGTCTGTGTGCCCATCAGGGTAAAGAGCAATGGCCACAGCCATTCCCTTGACAGGCTTCTCGGGCAACGGGCGCCAACCCGTATCCGCCGGCTTTCCCGGATAATCCTCATCATTGTGAACCTTCTCCGGCCATAACGGCAGCTTGCCATCTTTACCAGGCACCACCGTCACACCCGAGGCCGTAGTCTTATCACTGTAGAAATTGATCCCCAAGAAACTGGCCCACCCATTCGGATCCACCGTCCCGGGAATACCCACACTCGCCGCCCAGTTCGCCGGCTCCATCTCAAAGTTGAAATCATGACCCTTGGCGTATTTGACCGGCTCCAAACCCTTGTGACAGCGCACAAACCAGCCATCCTTGACATGCGCATCGGTGTACGTGGTCGTGGCCGGATTCAAATCACCCCGGTCCTTCGGATCCAACGCCGCCATATCGATAAGAACCGAATAACCCTCCTCACCCTTGGCACACCACCCCGGACGCCACTGATCCGCCGACGCCGTCGGAATCTGCTCCACATCATCATCGGCCCATGCCGGCACGACGAGACCGCCAGCCGCCATCACAGCAGCCAGGCCCCCCGTCACCCACCTCATCATCGTCTTGCCCATTGATTCACCTTTCTCATCCACACATGTCCTTCACGTGTGGCAGCCTTCATCGAACAACAAAACACACATGCGCCCCGCCGTGCGGACGCCTCACTCGAACAGGTCGGTACCCACCTCGTCGTCCTCACGGTCACGACGCCTACCCCGCGTCACCCACCACGCCACGACACCGGCAACCACCAGCACACCTGCACCGGCACCCCATGCCCAGCCAGGTACCCGACGACGAGCACCATCCGAGACCGAGGGACCCTGCTGCTCAGAACCCCACACCCGACCATCACCAGGAGACGGCGACACCACCACCCCAGCCGAAACCGACGGAGACGATGTGGCGGATGGAGACACCGAGGGCGACGGAGACGCGGACACCGACGGCGAAACTGACGGTGAGGGAGAAGGCGACGCCGACGCAGACGGGGAAACCGACGCTGAAGGCAGGGCGGCATGACGATGCTGCCGGGCAACCCTTAACCTCACCGGGCCACCTGCACGATCCCCATCACGCGCCGCGCCATGATCCGTAGTGCCGTGACCGGTCGTACCCGTCCGGGAATCACCGCCACGGTGATCTTGGGGGCCATGATGGACCCCAGACCCATGCTGCCCGCCAGGAACACGGCCACCATGAGCAGCACCTCCGCCGGGACGATGATGAGGACCCGGCTTAGGTCCCCCACCAGAACCAGGACGAGGATCAGGCTTCGGCCCAGGCCCCGGCGCAGACTTCGGCACACACCCATTCACAAGTCCATCCGAAAACTGCGGCGTCAACGTCCACCCCGGACACTGCTGACCCGTCTTAGGATTCTGGTGAACCTTGGAATGCAGCGCCGCATCCCCTAAGTACACATGCGTCGGCGTTTTTCTCTCCTCGCTTTCTGGGTCGGTTGGGTGGGTTATATGCGCACCATACGTTACGTAGATGATTGAGCCAGCAGTAATATCAGTGGTTTGAACCTCCGAACCATACGGGCCTTCATGGATCATCCTGTTATTAGCCGCCGAAGGCCACGGATCCTTCATCGACCAGCCATTCGGAGGCCACCCACCCGACAAATCCCCGGCATCATTCGCATGAATCCACACGCCCCCATCCCACTTCCAAAACCTCCATGTACGGAGATCTTGTACCATTCTTATATGAAGAATCTGGTATTGATCTTGCCCGATTCGAGCATTAGAACCTCCTGGCGGGGTAACGTAGTCATCGGTATATTGTGTCGACAAGCCCACCGCGTCGGCGACCTCTTCCAAATTCGTTGTGGAAAAATTCCGGTGTAGTCCTTCATGACAGCGAACAATCCAACCATCGGAAACCGTGGGACCAAACCGTCGAATATGCTCCGGTGTCGGCATCAAATCACCTCGCCAATTTTCTGGTGCACCAGAAACATCGATAACGACTGCATACCCCCGCTCGCCGCGTCGACACCACCCATCACGCCACATGCCATGCTTGTCGAAAAACGTATCCAAGGTGGGCCCCTCATCTGGCCACACCCCCCATTTCCCATTCGATGATGGATACTGTTCATTCGACGACTGATCATCAGGTCCCGCCATCGCCAGCCGAGGCCCCACGCCACCACACGCCACACCCGCAACCATGACAACAGCCGCTATCACACACGCCCACCGGCGCCCACACTTCACTTGACACACCCCACGCACCGACACGACATACCGCCGCAATGGCCCAAATCGACCACAACAATCGTACTGGGGCAGCCACAAAAGCCGCCCCAGCACGACCTTGACGATGACTAAAACGCCACCTCGTCAGCCAACAACCGGCTCCTCGTGGGCCTGATGAGCACCCACATTGTCATAGGACTGCAGACCACGCAGCGCGGGAACCGCCTGCGTGGTCGCCATCAACGGCGAATACGGTGTGCGGAAAGATCCATCGTCCTTCTGCTGCTTAACGAGCCACGTCTGGCCGGACACAGCCTGCGCCTTGTGATCCGCATCGCCAGCACGGTACAGTCCTGGTGCCACCCACGCGGTGGTGTTCACATTCGGGCCCTTGCCCTTGGAGCCCCAGGCACCATCCTGCTTGTCGGCGTCGAGACGCTTGACAAGACTCGTGACAGCCTTCTGCTTGTCCGGAGACTCCACATGAGACAGGGCCGTGAGCGTGAGACCATCGGTGTCCGGATCATCCCACTGGGGAGTCGTGGTCGCATACTCGGTCACCTTGTCGAGCAGCTTCTGCGGGATCGGTTTGCCCAACCGCTCCAGGGCAATCATGTCCAACGCCTGATTCGTCGCATACTCATTGAACTTCGACGCCTTGGTCACCTGATTGGCGTAGTCGAATCCGTCATAGGTGGTCGACTCGCCAAGAGCCAGCAAGGTGATCGTCACCTTCGCACACCCACCCACATTCTTCGCGGTGCAGTAACTCGGCCCCTGGGCCTTGATGGTGTCCTTGACCTTGGCAACGGTAGGCGAACCCTTCCTGCCAGCCGCCACCAACGCCAGAGCCCCATCCAACTGCGGCCCCAACTTGCCCTTGGTCAGATCGGCCTGGTGACTATCGATGTAGTCGGCCGCCTTCTGAGCCTGGGTGGCATAGTCGGCAGGCCCAGACGTCTGAGCTGCCTGGGCGGGGGCCGCCGTCACCCCCACTGCACCTGCCATCAGTGCAGCGGCCACCACCGGGCCCACCACACGCTTGCACGTCGTCGTTGCTTCTACTGCCATGGCCACTCCTCAATCTTGGAGCGTTCCGAGGGGAGCCACGGGGCAGCACAGGCGTAGTAGCATGCGTCGGTGTCGATCCGTAACCCTCGACGGAACCAGAAACCAATCCCCGCGGTGATCTGGTACTCCGACTTCCACACACGAGATGCGGTCACGGTTGCGGGACAGCGCCGGATTCCCACCGACTTCCCCACATCACCTGGGCATCAACCCACCCATTGGACTGACAGAGAAAAAGATACACCCCATTTCGACAGATGCCACACCCACCCCAGGAAACGCGCATCAAACGCGCATCGGCACAGACATTCACCACGGGATTCGGGCCTGTGGGCATCCACCCCGCGAGATCACTGGGAAGGCTCATCCTCCGATGAGGGCCTCTCCCGGTCCTCCGGCTGCCATGCCAGACCCAGAGGGTGTGCCGGGTGCAGAGCCGCGTCGTCCTCGGGAACCGACCGCACCCTGCCGATCGGACTGCCCCGGAACTCGAACCGGCACGTCACGACGCCGTGGCCCGATCCCCACACCCAGCCGCGGCCGTACTCGTCGTGAACCACGTCGGCGCCCGGCGGCCAACGCCTGCCGTCGAAGGATCGCCGCCGGCCGAACGGCCCTGGCTGGATCAGTGGGACGCCTTCGTTGACCACGGGGTCGTCACGCAGCTGGCCCTCACCGTCCAGGTCGAACAGCTCCTCCTGGGCCGAGGTGGTGAAGTTCGACACCCCGACGCCCAGCAGTCGCACTCCCTCGCGCAGGTCGAGGGAGTCGAGCATGCGCACCGCCAGGCGGGCGATCCGCTCCGGTGAGTCGGTGGACCCGCTCAGCGTCACCGACCGCGACCACACCGTGAAGTCGGCCATCTTCGCCTTGAGCGTCACGGTGCGGGCGAAATGGCCGGACCGCTTCAACCGGCCACACACCAGCCCGGCGTGGCGCTCGACGATTTCCCGGCACTCCCGGCGATCGGTGAGGTCGTGTTCGAAGGTGTCCTCCACCGAGATGGACTTGGCGATCCGGCTGACGCTCACCGGGCGATCGTCCTGGGCTCGTGCCAGGGCGAACAGGCTCGTCCCGGCGGCCTGCCCCAACTCATGGACGAGCTCCGACTCCCGAGCAGCACGGACATCAGCGATGGTGCGCAGGCCGAGCTTGTCCAGCCTTTCCGCAGTGACTGGTCCGACTCCGGGAATCGCCCGCACTGGTAGGGGAGCAATGGTGTCGACCTCGGTCCCGGGGGCGACGAGGGCGATCTGGTCACTGTGACCGCGCTTCGGCTTGGCCATCTCGGAGGCAACCTTGGCCATGAACTTGCTCGAGCCGATCCCCACCGAGCAACTCAGTCCCTCGGTGCGCTCGAAGACTCGGGCGCGGAGATCGACAGCAACCTGGTGCAGCGCGTCAAGATCCTCGACGTCGATCCCTCCCGACTCCAGATCGACGAAGGCCTCATCGAGGCTCAGCGGCTCGACGAGGGGCGACAGTTCTCGCAGGGTTGCCATAACGACCTTGGAGGACTCCCGGTATGCCTGGAATCGTCCCGAGAGAAAGGCAGCATGGGGAGCCAGACGTCGAGCCTGTGCCCCTGCCATGGCGGAGTGGACGCCGAATTTACGGGCCTCGTAGGAGGCCGTCGCCACGACTCCCCTACCACCGACCCCACCGACGATCACGGCCTTGCCGACCAGGGAGGGCTTGTCCCGTTGCTCCACCGAGGCGAAGAAGGCATCCATGTCCAGGTGGAGGATCGACGCCGTCGATCTCATGCCCGGCGCCGATACCCGACGAAGTCGAACCCGTCACGGGGCTCACGTCGGGTCTCGACCCACACCCGCCGATCGATGTGGGGGAATCGTGCCGAACCCTCCGGTCTCTGGTGGACCTCGGTGATGTCGAGCTCGTCGCACAGGTCGAGGGCATCAGCGTAGATCTGCCCTCCCCCGGCAATGAAGCAGATCTCCTCGCCGGCGTCACGAGCCATTCCGACGGCTTCACGCGGACTGGCTGCGACGTCGACGCCATCGGCAGACCACTGCTGGTCACGAGTGCAGATGATGTGATGCCGTCCCGGGAGCTTGCCGATCTGTTCAAAGGTGCGCCGCCCGAACACCAGGGTGTGGCCCATCGTCACCCTCTTGAAGCGGCGGAAGTCCTCGCTGATGTGCCAGAGCATGTCCTGGCCGGACCCGATGACGCCGTTGTCGGCGACCGCTGCGATGGCGACGACCTTCATGGAATCCTCCTGACGAGCCGGTCAGACGGCGATCGGTGCGGGAATGGCCGGGTAGGGGTCGTACCCCGTGAGCTTGATGTCGGAGAGCTCGAACCCGTCGATGTCACGAATCTCCGGATTGACGGTCAGCTGAGGAAGCTGTCGCGGCTCACGCTCGAGCTGCTCGTGCACCTGGTCGAGGTGGTTGAGGTAGAGGTGGGCGTCGCCCAGGGTGTGGACGAACTTCAGCGGCTTCAATCCCGTCACCGATGCCACCAGACGGGTGAGCAGTGCGTAGGACGCAATGTTGAACGGCACACCGAGGAAGGTGTCACCGGAACGCTGATACAGCTGGCAGCTCAGCCATTCCGGATCCCCGTTCTCGTCAGGAGTGACATAGAACTGGAACAAGGTGTGACAGGGCGGCAGGGCCATCTCGTCGACCTCGGCCACGTTCCACGCCGAGACGATGTGCCGACGCGACCACGGGTTGGTGCGGATCTGCTCGATGACCTTGGCGATCTGGTCGATCGTGCCGCCGTCGGCGTCGGGCCAGGAACGCCACTGGTGACCGTAAACCGGTCCCAGGTCGCCATTCTCGTCGGCCCATTCATCCCAGATATGGATGTTGTTCTCGTGCAGCCAGCCGATATTGGTGTCCCCGCGCAGGAACCACAACAGCTCCCCGAACACGCTACGGGTGTAGATCTTCTTCGTCGTCACCAGCGGGAAACCCTCACGCAGGTCGAAGGCCATCTGATGGCCGAAGACACTCAGGGTCCCGGTGCCGGTACGATCCTCACGACGCACGCCCTCGTCGAGGATCCGTCGCAACAGGTCAAGGTAAATCTGCACGTCAGCGACCTTCCAGGTGAGCGACAACTGCCGGGACGATGGCTCGCACCGCCTGCCCACGATGGCTGATGGCGTCCTTGACGTCGTGGGCCATCTCAGCGCTGGTGAGGTCACCCGGCTGGGCGTCGGGAACGAACATCGGGTCGTAACCGAACCCGTTCTCCCCGCGAGCCTCCGAGATGATCCGCCCCTCCATCGTGGCGACCTTGGTGATCTCGGTGCCATCAGGGTCCACGAACGCCATCGCGCACACGAACCGACCACGACGACGCTCGTGGGGAAGGTCGAAGGTCTGGTCGAGCAGCAACTGGAGATTGCGCGCGTCGGTCGCCTCGCGTCCCGACCAGCGCGCAGAACGGATCCCGGGCATCCGGTTGAGGGCGTCCACCTCGAGACCGGAATCGTCGGCCAGCGCCGGCAGATCGGTGTCACGGGCAGCAGCTCGGGCCTTGATGAGGGCGTTCTCGACGAAGGTGGTGCCGGTCTCCTCGGGAGCCGGGGCGTCACTGACCTCCGACAGACCGACGATCTCGACGTCGGTCCCGGCCGCCTCGAAGGTACGCCGCAGTTCGACCAGTTTCTTGGCGTTGTTGGACGCCAGCACAACCCTGCTCACAGCGTCACCCCGAGGGCCTCAGACTGTGCAGCCTTGAGCGAGGCGCAGCCGCCGGCAGCCAGATCGAGCAGCTCATTGAGGAGGCCACGGTTGAAGGGGGCTCCCTCCGCGGTTCCCTGGATCTCGACGAAGTCCCCGTCGCCGCTCATGACGACGTTCATGTCGGTGTCGGCCCGGGAATCCTCCTCGTAGGCCAGGTCGAGCATCGGGGTGCCACCGACGACGCCAACCGAGATGGCCTGCACCGAACCTGTGATGGGTTCCCCGGCCAGACTGCCGCGCTCTCGCAGCCAGTTGACGGCGTCGACCAAGGCGACGTAGGCGCCGGTGATCGAGGCGGTGCGGGTGCCGCCATCGGCCTGCAACACGTCGCAGTCGAGGATGATGGTGTTCTCACCCAGCGCCTTGTCGTCGACGACGGCGCGCAGGGACCGTCCGACCAGCCGGGAGATCTCGTGGGTGCGCCCGCCGACCTTGCCCTTGCGGGACTCCCGAGCGGAGCGCTCGTTGGTGGCGCGCGGCAGCATCTCGTACTCCGCCGTCACCCAGCCCAGGCCCGACCCCTTGCGCCAGCGCGGCACCCCCTCGGTGACCGAGGCATTGCACAGCACGGTGGTGCGTCCGAAGCTCACCAGCACCGATCCCTCGGCCTGACAGAGCCAGTTGCGCTTGATGGTGACCTTGCGCAGCTGGTCAAGCGATCGTCCATCGACTCGGGGAGCGGCGTCTGCATTCTGGGGGTTGTGGTTCTGCAGCTCATTCACGCACACCACCTTAACCGACCAGGTGAGACAGTTTTTCGTGAGCGATGGACGCCGAGGCGTCTGACGTCCCATCCGGATCACTGCGGCGTCATGGCCCGGCACCCTCACGATCCGGCGCACCACGAGGCGTGGAACGCGAGGCACGGAGACTGCAGCAGTGGAGAAGGACGAGCGCTCAGCCCTGCCTGCGCACCACGGTGTGATCGCCGAGAACCGATTCCACCCCGACATTGCGCACGTCGTGAACGAATCCCGACATGAGCCGTCGCCCCAGCCGCTCGAAACGTTCGGCATTGCCGGTGGTGAGGAAGTACCTGTTCGCCTCGCGCGGCATCGAGTGCAGGATCTGTTCCTGCCGGGCCCGGGCGTAACAGGCCCGAGCGCACTCCTCGGAACTCGAGATGAGGGTCACCTCGTCACCTAGGATGTAGGAGACGAGCCCGGCGAGCAACGGGTAGTGGGTGCAGCCCAGGATGAGCGTGTCGCAACCCGCCGTCTGGATCGAGGCCAGGTAGCTTCGGGCCACCTGCTCGAGTTCTGGTCCCGAGGTCACCCCGTCCTCGACGAACTCGACGAATCTGGGGCAGGCCTGGGTGGTCACCGTGATGTCCGGCACCGCCGCCAAGGCGTCGTCGTAGGCCTGGGAGCGGGCCGTGGCCTCGGTGCAGATGACCCCGATCCTCCCGTTGCGGGTGGCCTGTGAGGCACGTCGGGCCGCCGGGGTGATGACGTCGATGACCGGGACGTCGTAGCGTTCCCGGGCATCACGCAGCACCGCCGAGGAGGCCGTGTTGCAGGCGATGAGCAGCGCCTTCACACCGTGACCGACGAGTCTGTCCAGACACTGCAGGGCGTACTCGCGCACCTGGGCAATCCTCTTCTCCCCATAGGGGGCTCGAGAGGTGTCGCCCAGGTAGACGATGTCCTCGTTGGGGACGAGGTCGACGACTGCCCGGGCCACCGTCAGGCCACCGAATCCGGAGTCGAAGATGCCGATGGGGGCAGTCACGAGTTCGGCCGGTGCGTCGCCGCCAGTCGCCTCGGTGTCTGCGCCACTGCGTACGTCACCGGCAGTCACGGTCGTCGCCTCGGGATTCGTCACGCCCCGAGCCTATCGCCGACCTCGGGAAAAATTTTTGTCATGTTTTCCTCACGAAAACCCACCCCGGGGTGGCATGTAAGCCTTACCTAAGTTATTGTGATCATCACCGGGAGGGCCCCGGCCTCGTTCAGAAGGAGAACACGATGGTCGCACAGGTAATCGACAAGCCGATCACCCCGATCGACACACCTGCCCAACCGACGAAGGTCGTGCCGCTGAGCAGCCTGCGCCCCGGTGAGCGCGGGACGATCTGTGCCTTGGACGGATCCTGCGATCCAGCCATCTGCCACCGCCTTGAGCTGCTCGGGTTCGGCACCGGACGTGCCATCTCCAAGACGCGTCAAGCACCGATGGGTGGCCCGATGGTGTTCCAGGTGTGCCACGTCAACATGTGCCTGCGTCGCGCGCAGGCCGACATGATCATGGTCGAGGTCGACAGCGACCAGACCTGCGACCTCACCTGAGCCCACCCGTACCCGGACGGCGTCACCTGCGACATGACGCCCGAGCCAGACATGCGTCATCTGCGTGTCAATGTCATGACACGACGACCGCATGCACAATTCGTCGCATGTTCCCATTCACTGCCGTGAGGCACCAACCGTGGATTCACCATGCCCCAAACAGAAATGACCTGCCACTCACCTGCCACCGAGCAAGCCCCCGACGATGCCAGCCGCATCGCCCTCATCGGCTCGCCCAACGGCGGCAAGACATCCATCTTCAACCAGCTCACCGGACTGCACGCCAAGACCGGCAACTATCCCGGCGTGACGGTCTCGCGCAGCGAAGGCGTCGCCAGGATCCACGACCACACCTTCGCCATCGAGGATCTGCCCGGCACCTACTCCCTGAGCCCCATCTCCCCCGACGAGCAGGTCGTCGTGGACGTCTTGGAGGGCAGGATGGATCAGGTGAGCGCCCCGGACGCCCTTGTCGTCGTCGCCGACGCCACTGCCCTGCGCCGCTCCCTGCTGCTGCTCGCCGAGGTGCTGCCACGCCATCTGCCGACCGCCGTCGTCGTCACCATGACCGACGAGCTGCGCCGCCGTCAGGGATCCCTCGACGTGACGGCCCTCAGCCAGGCTCTCGGTGTGCCGGTGGTTGCCGTCGTCGCCAACCGGGGCATCGGCATCGGCGAGCTGCGCAACCTGCTGACGACCTGGCACGACTGGGACCGTCCACCACTCGACCCCCCGAGCAGGTCCTCCGAACTGGCCGGGTGGGTGGACTCCGTGCTCGACACCGCTGGTTACGAGGACCCCGACCCGGACTCTCGCACCGAGCGCATCGACAAGGTGCTGCTGCACCCGGTGTGGGGCACGATCGTCTTCTTCGCCGTGATGTTCCTGTTCTTCCAGGCCCTGTTCGCCTGGGCCGCACCGCTGCAGGACGCCGTGGAAGGATTCTTCGACTGGCTCGCCTCCCTGGTGGGCGAGCATGTCGGCAACCCGATCCTGGCCAGTCTGCTGGGCGACGGCATCCTCGGTGGCGTCGGGGCGGTACTCACCTTCGTGCCGCAGATCCTGCTCATGTACCTTCTGCTGGCCCTGCTGGACGCGGTGGGCTACATGTCGCGTGCCGCATTCCTCATGGACAAGGTCATGAGCCGAGCCGGGCTGGAGGGGCGGGCCTTCGTCGCCATGCTCTCCTCGTTCGCCTGCGCCATCCCGGGCATCATGGCCACCCGAACGATCCCGTCGGCCAAGGACCGCATCGCCACGATGCTCAGCGCTCCCCTGGCCACCTGTTCGGCACGTCTGCCGGTGTACGTCCTGCTCGTGGGCATCCTCGTGCCTGCCGGGTCGAGCCTGGGGCCGGTGAGTGTGCGTGGCCTGGTGCTGTTCGGCATGTATCTGCTCGGTGCCCTCTCGGCGATGCTTGCCGCCCGAGTCGTGAAGAAGATCACCGACCGCTCCGGCACCCTGCTGCCGTTCTACATGGAGATGCCGCCGTACCGCATCCCCACCCCGCGTTCGGTGGGCATGGCGATGTGGGAGCCCACCAAGGCCTTCCTGCGCAAGGCCGGGACGATCATCATGGGGGCAACCATCGTCATCTGGGCACTGACGACCTTCCCGCTGCGCAGTGACGCCGAGATGACGGCTGCCGGGATCGATCCGAGTGACGAGGTGGCTGCCACCGCGTACAACATGGAACACTCCGCCGCAGCCAAGGTCGGCAAGGCCATCGAGCCGGTCTTCGCCCCACAGGGCTTCGACTGGCGCGTCAACATCTCCCTCATCGGATCGATGGCAGCTCGCGAGGTCGCCGTGTCCACCCTGGGTCAGGTCGCCTCGGCCTCCGATCCCGAGGACGACGTCTCGGTGAGCGAGTCGGTGCAGAAGTGGACCTACACCGACGGCCCACACCAAGGTGAGAAGGTCTTCACGCCCGACACGACGATCGCCATGCTCATCTTCTTCGCCTTCGCCCTGCAGTGCGTCGCCACGATCGGCATTCTCAAACGCGAGTCCGGGAGCTGGAAGTGGCCCGCCATCGCCTTCGGGTACATGTTCGTGCTGGCATGGGTGGGATCGTCACTGGCCGCCATCATCACCCGAGTGGTCATGTGATGGCCGAGCAGGTCGTCGCCATCCACCCCGAGTCCACCCCGGATCCGAAGACCCTGCGCTGGGTGGTCTCGCACCGCAGACTGCCATTCGTGGGGACGGTGAGCTCGGCTCCCGGACTGGACGAGCTCACCGGGGTGGTGCAGAAGGTCACGGCACGCACCGACTCGCTGCTCGTCACCCTGGCGGCGGGACGCTCCTGGCAGCAGGACGGGTCGGCGGTGCGGTCGGCGCTGGGGCGGGCCCTGTCCGAGACCACCAGGTGGCAGGGTGGTGACGACTCCCGGGAACTCGACGACGATGCCGCCCTGGCCATGTTCGCCACCGAACTCATCGACGGACCGATCGGGGAGATTGCCCGGGCGCATGGCGGGTCCATCGAGCTCGTGTCGGCGAACAAGGGTGTGGTGTCGGTACGCATGAGCGGGGCCTGCCGGGGCTGTCCGGCGGCTGCCATCACCATGCACCAGCGTCTCGAACATCAACTGAGACGCCGGTTCCCCGATCTGCGGGAGGTCGTCGAGGTGGGCGGACCAGTCGCGGCACGTCCGCTGCCACTCTCGTTGGCACCCGGACGGATCAACCACGACTGACGGCACCATCTGATCTCCTGAAGCAGAACAGCTGGAACCCAGGTCAACGGGGCGCAGATCACACTGATACACATACGCTGGAGCGCGACATGCCGGGACCCGGGCTGAGATTCGAGAATGGGGGCCCTGGCCGTGGAACCTGAGAATCTCAGCCGTCCTGCTGCAACATCTCGACGAGGAACTCGGTGACGTAGCCCAGCCACTCGTAGACCCCGTACTGGGGAGCGAGGATTCCCTGCGCCGCCGATTCCTCAACCATGCTGGCGCTGGTCTCGTCAACGATGCCCAGCCACTGGGCGATCCCCACCCGGGCGGTGGAAAAGGTACGTACCCAGCGCAGCAGGACCTCGTCGTTGATCTTGAGGGGGCCGTCCGCCAGGGCACGCAGGTCCCGCTGGACGGCGTCGAGATCGGCGAGGTGTTCGTTGCGCAGCTCATCGTCATGACGTCGGTGGAAACGTTCGTTCCGTTCCGGATCGTCGGGAAAGGCGTCCTGATGGAGACCTCCGATGGCACGGCCCTCAGCCTGTGTCATTTGCCGTTCCCACAACTGGAACGGATCGTCCGGGTCTGCCGGGTCGTCCAGACCCTCGCCGCCACGCACCTCGCCGGGTCGTGCACCCCCGTGCACGGAATCATTGACGTGTGCCGGATCATCCGGGAGCAGACTGCCCGGCCCCATGAACCCACCGGACCCCATCAATTCACCAGGTCCCATCAATTCATCAGGCCACGTGAGATCGTTGAGCTCCATGACGGAGCCGGACGTCGAGTCATCCGACCCGAGCAGAATCGCACGGAAACCGTCCACAGCCAGATTCAGCACGTGGTTCTCCTCGGGTTCGAGCCAGAGCAACCACGTGTGACCAAACCGTCGTTGTGCCTTCACCGATTCACTCCCCGTTGCTCATCGTTGCGCGCAGCCCATAGCGATGCATGGCGACGACGTCGGCCTCCATCTTCTCCCTCGTGCCGCGCGAGACCACCGCTCGCCCCTCGTGATGAACGGCGAGCATGAGCTGGTCAGCCTTGTCACGGCTGTACCCGAAATGGCGCATGAAGACCATGGTGACGTAGCTCATGAGGTTGACCGGGTCGTCCCACACGATCGTCACCCATTCATGGTCCCGCTCGGGGCCATGCTGGGGCTGTTGCCGTACTCGAATGCTGGGAAAGGCCAGGGGCATGCCCCCATTGTCCCCCAATGACGAGCCCGGACGCGAACCATCGCCCGAGATGACGTGGAATCCTGGCAGTCTCGACGCAACGACGTCTCGCGGCTGGAACAACCTCGGTGCCCTTCGGAAGGACCGTGTGCCGTACCGACTAGTCTGACGGCATGTCCACCTCTCTGCTCACCGACCACTACGAACTGACGATGGTCGAGGCCGCAATGCGCTCGGGCACGGCCTTTCGCCGCTGTGTCTTCGAACTCTTCCCGCGCCAGCTGCCACCCGGCCGACGCTACGGTGTCGTCGCCGGTACCGGGCGTGCCCTGGAAGCCCTCGCCGCCTTCCACTTCGACCCGGACGAGGTGGATTTCCTCACCCGCACCGGAGTGGTTGGCGCCCAGATGGCCGACTGGCTCAAGGACTACCACTTCTCCGGCTCCATCAGCGGATATGCCGAGGGAGACCTCTACTTCCCCGGTTCACCACTGCTCACCGTCGAGGGCACCTTCGCCGAGGCGTGCCTGCTGGAGACCCTGCTGCTGTCCATCTACAACCACGACTCCGCGGTCGCCTCGGCGGCGTCCCGCATGACGCTCATGGCCGAAGGACGCCCGATCATCGAGATGGGGTCGCGCCGCACCCACGAGGAGTCTGCCGTGGCAGCGGCTCGGGCCGCCTGGATCGCTGGTTTCGGGCCCACCTCCAACCTGGCTGCCGGATACCGCTACGGGGTGCCCACCTCCGGCACCGCGGCACACGCCTTCACCCTGTTGCACGACAACGAGTCCGACGCCTTCACCGCCCAGCTGGCCGCCTACGGGCGCGACACGACCCTGCTGGTGGACACCTACGACATCGAGGCGGGTGTGCGTGAGGCGGTGCGGCTCACCGACGGTGAGCTCGGTGCGGTGCGCATCGACTCCGGGGACCTCACCATCGTCGCCCGGCAGGTACGCGACCTGCTCGACGACCTGGGCGCGACGTCGACCCGGGTCATCGTCACCTCCGACCTCGACGAGTGGCAGATCGCCGCGCTGCGCGGTGCCCCGGTGGACGGCTACGGGGTCGGCACCTCGGTGGTCACCGGATCGGGCGAACCGACCTGCTCGTTCGTCTACAAGATGGTGGCACGGGCCACCAGCGAGAATCCCGACTCACCCTTGGTGCCGGTGGCCAAGAAGTCGGCGCACAAGTCGACGGTGGGAGGCCGCAAGTACGCGGTACGTCGTCGCGATGACGAGGGGATCGCCCAAGCGGAGGTCGTCGGCGTCGACACGCCGGTCGCCACCGCCGGGTTGGATCGTGACCTGCTCGTCGAACTCGTGAAGGACGGGCAGATCGTCGGAGCCGAACCACTGGCCAGGGCACGGGAACGTCACCGTCGGTCCATCGAGGAACTGCCCATGTCCGGTCGACGCATCTCGCGTGGTGAACAGGCCATCCCCACCGTCATGGTGCATGGCGAAGGCCCGGATGCCGTACTGGGCGCATCGTTGGAGTGATCGACCATCAAGCCACCGGCCAGGCTGGTCACAACCGGCAAAAATCCCTGATTGCAGGCCCATTCGCTTGAGAATTGCATTTTGGGTTGATTAGGCTCTCAGACAGAGGAGCAAGTCCTACAACGGTTCGGCCACCCCGGTCGACCACCTCCAAGTCATCAGACGTTCTAGGAGATCACATGACCAAGTCCGAGCTCATCAAGGCCATCGCGAAGAAGTCCTCGCTCACCGAGGCCCAGACCAACGACGTCGTCAAGGCCCTCACCGATGTCATCACCGAGGCCCTTGCCTCCGGTGACAAGGTCCAGCTGCCCGGCCTGTTCACCGCCGAGGCCGTCGAGCGTCCCGCCCGCAACGGTCGCAACCCGCGCACCGGCGAGGCCATGACCATCCCGGCCCACCGGGCCGTGAAGATCTCGGCGTCCAGCACCTTGAAGAAGGCCGTCGCCGAGTGATCTGAGCTCGACACCAGGGCTGCCCGATGGGCTGGGCCCCAACGCAGGGCTGCCCCTCGTCGGGCAGCCCTTCTTGTTCACACCACGCCTGCTGCGCCCGGCACACCTCATCTGGGCCGTACCGTCGAGCTGCGGCGCTCATCACCGAACGCCCCTCGTGCCCCAGATCGAGCCGACCATGGCCCAAAATTCCCCGGGCCGGCTGAGGGGTTTTCAGCCGCGTAGCACCTTGGCCATGCGGGCCACTCGATCACTGGAGTAGAGATCCTCCAGGTACACCGGCTCACCATCCGGCCCCGACAGGGGCACCCGCCAATTGGGGTACTCGTCCTCGGTGCCCGGAAGGTTCTGGGTCCGCGGGTCCCCCACGGCATCGGTGAGGGTCGCATTGATGACCTTCGACGGGGTACGGGTGAGCAGGGTGTGCATGGCGAGAGTCACCTGTTCCGGATCGTCCTCATCGGCTTCCAGGACGCCCTGCTGTCTGAGACTGGCAAGCCACGTCTCGCGCTCTCGCCGTGCATTCTCACGCTCCTCGTCCACCGACTCGGTGAGCAGCCCCAGCCGGTCGCGCAGCTCGACGTGGTCACCGCGCAGATAACTGCTCGTGGGTGGCAGGTCGTGGGAGGTCACCGAGCTCATGGCATGTTCCCGCCACTGCTGCGGCTGCCTGGGCCACCCGTCCGGACCGGTCTCGAACCACATGATCGACGTGCCCAGGATGCCCCGGGCAGCGAGGTGGTCCCGCACCCACGGCTCGACCGTTCCCAGGTCCTCCCCGATGACCAGTGCACCGGCGCGGTACGCCTCCAGGGCCACGACGCCCACCATGGCCTCATGGTTGTACCGCACGTAGGCGCCGTGCCGTGGGCCCAGCCCCTTGGGCACCCACCACAGACGGAACAGCCCCATGATGTGGTCGATGCGGACTCCGCCGGCGTGACGCAGGGCGCTCGAGACCATCTCACGCAGTGGCGCGTAGGCCATCTGCTCCAGCACGTCCGGACGCATTGGCGGTTGCCCCCAGTCCTGGCCGGCCTGGTTGAACGGGTCCGGTGGGGCTCCAACGTTCATCTCACGGGCGAACAGTCCGTTGAGCATCCATGCATCGGCACCCGATCCGTTGACCCCGATGGCAAGGTCACAGATGAGCCCGACCGGCATGCCGGCATCCGTGCCGGACGACTGGGCCGTCGAGAGCTGCTGGTCGGCGATCCATTGCAACCACATGTGAAAGTCGATCCGGTCGGCATGTTCGCGGCGCACCCGAGCCACGGCAACCCCATGGGGATCGTGCAGCTCGGCAGGCCAGTCGTGCCAGTCGGAACCATGCAACTCGGAGAGCAGGCACCATGTGGCGAAGTCCTCCAGACGTCGTCCCCGAGCCACCCGGAACGCGGTGAAGGCCATCCGGCGCGACGCAGACATGTCGACGCGGTGGATGAGCTCCAGGGCCTGCGACTTGGCCTGCCAGGTGCGATCGCGATCCAGCAGGGCCCGAGGATCGTCGTCAAGGGTCGTCGTGCGCAGCGACTCGATGAGGGAGGCGTCGTACTGGTCGAGGTCGTGGTACTCGGCGATGAGTTCGGGGCGGATGTAGATCGGATTGACGAACAACCGGCTGCTGGGCAGGTACGGTGAGGGCTCCATCCGTCCGGTCACCTCGGCGGCATGCAACGGATTGGTGAGCAGGTATCCAGCCCCCTGGCTTGCCGACCACGTGCACAGATCGGCCAGGTCGGTGAGATCACCCAGCCCCCACGAGTGGTGGGATCGCACCGAGTACAGCTGCGCGGCATATCCCCACACGCGAGACGCACCCATGCGACGAGGCAGTCCCACCCGGTTGGGGGTGACGATGATGGTGGAGGTGGCCGTCGCGTGGATCTCGCCGCCCGCCTCGGCATGACCATCGGTGTCGTGCGAGCCGACCGTGACGATGAGTTCGTGGTAGCCCAGTGGCAGGTTTCCCGGAATGCCGAAGGTGGCTTCGCCGATCATCCGACCGTCGATCGGACGATCCGGATTCCAGTTGTCCACCTGCCAGGGCAGATGGTCGTTGCCGTCCTCACCGACGATTCGCAGGCTCACCGGCTCACCAGCCGGCACATGGACGTCGACCCGACCCTCCTGCCCCGCACGCAGGACGACACAGGGTTGCACGGTGCGTCGCCAGTGGTCATCACGCAACCGTTGCGCCGCCGCACGCGCACGCTGCGGGGTGGACGCGTCGACGCCAAACTCAGCGAGGATGGCAATGACGGTCTGCTCACCAACCTGCGTGTGTCGTCCCTTCCAGTCGTAGAACTGTGTCGAGATGCCGAACCGCTCGGCGAGCTCACCGAGCGCGGGATCTGACAGGGCCATGACGTTTTCTCCTCGGGTCGGTCGGTGGTGGGGTGCGGGCTCTTCCCAGCAGGTAGCGGGACCGCGAAACCTCCGGGACTGGGTCAATGGTTCGGGTCGTCCTGCCGCGGCACCGTGATGACCTGGGTACCGGCGATGAGGTCGTGCAGGGTCTGGCGACGTCGCTGGAACAGCGGCATGAGGTAGCTGATTGGCGTGAGGACGATGAGGAACTGGTTGAACGTCTCCACCAGTGACCACCCCAGCGCTCGAGCCAGTGCACGCAGCACCGGTAGTCGTCGATGGGAACGCCCCTGACCGTTGGGGATGACTCTCATACGCATGACGAGCTGACCGACCGACGCTGCACAGGCCGAGAGCATGATGAACTGGTACACCGCTTGGGCAATGACGTATGCGGTGATCAAGGTCGTCATGGGATCGATGAAGTGGAATTGACTGGCGATCTGCTGCGGATTCAGCGTGGGAGTCTTCCCGGCAGCCACCTGGTCGTTGGCCCACTGCATGAATCTGGCGTACTCGTGGGCGGCATCGGTGACCTCATGGTTGAGACTCGCCATGACGACCACGGCGATGATGACGAAGTCGATGATCGTGGCCGCCACCCTGCGCCACCACCCGGCGAGCTCGAACCCGTCCTCGGTGCTCCCCCACCTGCTGGGACGGGGATCGGGGCGAGATGACGGCACCCGCTGCTGGGCAGGTGTGGGCCGACCATCCTGGACGCGCCTGGGTGCCGCTGGTTGCAGGGCGGCCAGTGACTCCGGCATCGTCGCGGGCTGCGGTTCTGGTGCATCACGCAGGTTGCGCGTCCACGACGTGCCGTCCCAGTACCGCTCCCCCGGGCCACCCGCTGGATCGGGGTACCACCCCATCGGGGGCAGGTTCGCCTGGCCCGACGAGGATGCCGAGGAGGATCCACCGCTCTGAGCTCGGCCGGTGCTGTCGTCGTCGGCACGTCGATGGGGCGCTCCGGTGCTGAATCGGTCATTGCTCACCCCACCACTATCCCACGGAAAACTGGACGATCCACGATCCCGGGACAGCTCATGGCGAGGTTCGGTGGTGGTTTCGCCACTGCCTTATCATGGGGGCATGAGTACCCAACTGGCACCCGGTTCCCAAAGCGCAGTCGAGGAGAAGACCCAGCCGAGCTTCGAGGACGGTGACGCAGAGCGCTTCTCGCACTACGTCCCCAAGGCCAAACTCACCGATGCCATCGTCAACGGCACACCGGTCGTCGCCCTGTGTGGCAAGGTGTGGGTACCCAGCCGCAACCCCGACAAGTTCCCGGTCTGCCCGGACTGCAAAGAGATCTGGGAGTCGATGAACCCTGGGAACTGAGTCCTGGGGAACTGGGCCCTTGAGAACTGGACACCGTCCCGATTCCGATGCGCAGGGCCGTTCCGATGCGCAGGGGCCAGCGCACGACACCATCAACGTGCAGTACGGATCGGCGTGCAGCACGGCCTGCCAACCCCGACTGAACAGGCCGGTCGTCCCACTGTGTCAGATGGTGTCGTGTGAGGTCAGATGGCGTCGCCTGAGGCCAAGTAGCGCAGTGCCAGGTCGTACCCGGAGATTCCCAGCCCGGTGATGGTACCGGTGACGTAGGCCGACACGACGCTGTGGTGTCGGAACTCCTCGCGCCTCGCCGTGTTGCTCAGATGCACCTCGATGACCGGGGCCTCCACCTGTGCCACGGCATCGGCAATGGCGATGTTGTAGTGGCTCCACGCCGCCGGATTGATGACGACCGGGATCCTCCGATCGGCGGCCTCGTGGAGCCACCCGATCATCTGCGCCTCCGAGTCGGTCTGGCGCACCACCACGTCCAGCCCGAGCCGGTCTGCAGTGTGCTGCACATGGTCGACGAGTTCGTCATGGCTCATCGACCCGTAGATCTCAGGTTGACGCCGGCCGAGCCGGCCAAGATTGGGGCCGTTGAGCACCCAGACCATTCTGCTCACAGCTGCACCACGTCGTCGAGACGGCCCAGCCCCAACGCCACATATGCTGCCATGTAGCGTCCCTGCATGAGCAGGGTGACGTATGTGCGGACCGGATCGGAGTCCTCGTCCACCCCGAGCGGAAGGTCGATGGCGTGCACCGGCACGTCAAACCGTTGTGCGACCTCCTCCAGGCCGGCACGGCGTGGATCCGGGACGTGGTCGTCCATGACCAACAGCACCGGACGTTGTTGCGGACCGTCCACCTCGGGATCGCTGAACGGATCGCGTGGATCGGACGAGCAGATCACCGGGAGCAGCTCGGCGGCGTCGGCACACAGGGCAGGCTCCCCAGTGGCCCTTCGGAGCGCCTCGGCAACGCGTCGTGCCGATCGGGCAGCCAAAACGGATCCACCCCACAGCAGTGGTGTGGCGTCGGCCATGGCACAGGCCAGCTCCTTGGCACGGTTGAAGGGCATCTCCCGGAACGGGGAGGACTCCTCCGCAATCATGTCGGCGGCTCGCCCCACCTGGTCCGGATCGGTCTGGGACCCCAACCCGAGACGTCCCAGCACCGCCAGAACGGCGACAGCAGCAGCCAACGGATCATCACCGCAAACCGGCACCCGGACACTTGCCCCGCCTGCCGTGCGCCAGGCTGGGGAATCCTCCGCAGTCGCCACCAGGATGGCAGCTCCACGTCTGGCTGCCTCTCTCACGGCACCAACAGTGTACGAGGGCTCGGCGAGAGACGCAGCTCCATCCCACGGAACTTCCTGCTGATCGACACCGACGACGAGATCCAAGGGCCCCACCCAGGCGGGCAGGTGAGGCAGGGACCACGCAACGATCGGAACCGGGCACAGCGGTTCGAGCACGGCACGGATGAAGCGTGCCTCCGCACCCACGACGAGCACGCCACGCGGAGTACCGATGTGCTCCACGGCAGAGCCAACACCATCGATCTGAGCACCGACCCGACGGATTCGTGCTCCTTCACCGGCCAGACGGCGTAGCAGACTCTCGGCCCCGGCCGAGAGATCACGTGACTCGAGTCGCGAGTCGTCAAAGATCGCCTTCACCAACGCCTCACTCAGCACGAATCGAACTGATGCGGGTGGTCTCGTCGTCCTCCCCGGTCTCCGGACGACGAGCAGCGTCGATACGCAGATCCGGGACACCGTCATGCACCTCGAAGGCCAATCCGCAGGACGGTGAGGAGCAGACCAGTTCACCACTGTCGTAGTCGAGGGCGAAGGTGGAATGGCACGAGGGGCAGGCCACCACCTCGAGGAACTGGGGAGCCAGGTCAAGGGCCTCAGGCGTCTGGGGAATCTGGGTGGGCTGAGTGGTCTTGGCGGACCGGAGCATCGTCGTCACCTCTCGAGAGCTGTTGCGCTGCACTCACGTTAGCGCACGGAGTCGGGATCGGCGATGACTGCGAGGTGACCTCGCCGCCCCAGGACGGTCACACCAGCCATGTCAGGCACCGCTGCGTGGGAATCCGCCGTTGCCGCGCCGTCGGTGGGGGCAACCTCGTCGTCGAGCATGCCGATCTCGCGCACGGCTCGGGCCAGAGCCATGATGTCGTCGGGTTCGTGCTCATCGGCGGTGCCGTCGACACCGGGAAGACGAACGAGTTCCCACCCCTTGGGGACCGTGAGTTCACCACTGTGTTCGCTGCACAGGTCGTAACCGCCCGGATGCTGCTCCGGGGACAGCGGACCCAGGACTGCCGAGGACTCGGCATAGACATAGGTCAGGGTGGCCACTGCTCGCCGCCGACATCCGCTTCGCACACACAGTCTCACGATGGTTGAGGCTACGCCGGTGCCGCGGGACAACCCGGAGGACTGGCCGAGGGGTGCGAGGTTCGGCTCGCCGAGTCCGCTGTGGACGGCTGTGGTGACCTATCGTTGTCCGCATGAGCACCCGACGAGATCGTCACGGCCGTGGGCCACGCGGGCCAGTCGTCCTACCGCGGGAACATGGTGGGGTGACCAGGCGTCTGCGGCCCACCCGCAACGAGTTCTTCCAGCTGTGCGTTGCCCAATCGGCACAGCGCATCCTCGACAACTGCCCCGGCGTGCTCAGTCAGGTGATCATTGGAATCGAGGACGTCCCGGGCTCCACCGAATGGACCCAAGGGCGCGTCCCCCTGGCCAGTGCGCAGGACCCGGACGGACGTTCCCCGGCCAAGGTCGTGCTCTACCGTCGTCCACTGGAGCTGCGCGCCGCCACCCGCCCGGGGCTGGCGATCCTCGTGCACCGCACCCTCGTGGAGCAGTTGTCGGCACTCACCGGCTTTCCGGTCTCGGTCATCGATCCCCATGAGGATGGCATGATCTGAGGTCCCCAGACACGGGTCCACCGTGAGATGATCATGTGGGGCAGGGCGACGCCGCTGACGTCCATTATTGGAATAGCTGCAGCTGTCGCCTGCTCAGGGTGCAGCGTGCATCGCCTGAATGATCGCTCGATCGCTCAGGCGCGACGCCGCAACCTGCGTCGCTCCATCTCCGACATGCCACCCCAGATGCCGAACCGTTCATCGTTCTCCAGCGCGTACGACAGGCACTCGTCACGCACCTCGCAGGACTCACAGATTCGTTTGGCCTCGCGAGTGGAGCCACCCTTCTCGGGGAAGAACGCCTCCGGATCGGTCTGAGCGCACAGGGCTCGCTCCTGCCACGACATTTCTTCGTCGTCGCCGTCGGGCAGCGACACCAGGACATTGGTGGGCATGAAGAGATCTCCTCTGGAAAGGGGGAAGGCAGTCGCGCTGAGATCTGCTCGTTCACCAAGTTACACGACTGTCATTCATCTGTCATTCATCGCGCGAAATTGGTGAGACTGCCTGCACCGATGCCCCAATTTCTGATAACTGAACCTTCGTCAGGAATGACGGAGATCATCGTGCGACCCGTGCGAATCCTGGTCGCGGTGCTGGGTGGCAGACCAGTCGAGTGCCTGCTCAGGGGTCCCCCAAATGGATGCCTGGGCTCCATCCGCTGCATCGGATGCCTTCGTCCACGAGGCTCCAGCGGCTTCGTCGACCGTCCACACCGGGGCACTGTGCTCTTGTTGCTCTTGTTCCTCACCGGCGCCAGCGGGATCATCCCGTTGTGGTCCAGACGTCACCGAGTCAGGCCGTGTGTCCTCACCACCCTGTTCACCGTGGCTGAGTGGTGATGCCGCCACGATGAGGGCAATGATCGCCAGCACCTTGACCGTCACCACCATGAGGGACCCGATGAACCCCAGGACCACGCCAAGAGTTCGACCGGGAGCATGCACACACGCCAGAATCGCCAGGACGAGGTCGCAGCCCGCACCCACGGCGACGACGATGGCGGCGACCTTGGCGATGACCGTTGACCTGGTCACCACCGGAGCCTGCAGGCGGCACCACCACACGGCAGCCACCATGGCCAACATGATGGTCAACCCCAGTGAGCCACCGGAGGAGCGACGAGCGACTTCGAAGACGGTGTCCTCGCCCTGGATCAGCGCTCCGCAGAAATCCACCAAGAAGATGATCGTGAACCCCGTGCCAAGGGCGGTGAGCACCCAGGCCAGCGGTTCACGTACCCGCAACAACTTCTCGACAAGTGGGTTCATGCGTAGTCCCGTCCACACTCCTCGGCCACCACGGCGACGAGCTCCTTGACCCGCTGGCTGTCGGCCAGCGGAACGACGAGTGTGGCCCGATCGGTGGTCACCACGGCCATGGCATGCAGCCCAGCCACGGCGAGTACCGCGTCGGATCGGGTGTTGATGAGCAGATTCGCCTCGGAATCGATGGAAACCGTGGCCCCGGTGGCATGGTTTCCCCTGCCGTCGTCGGGAAGGTGCGGGGCAAGGGTCTCGAAGGAACCGACGTCGTACCACTGGATGGCCAACGGAACGGCAACGACATGACACCCCGTCCGGCCCGCCGAGACCGGTTCCATGACGGCGAAGTCCACCGAGATCTTCTCCATCTGGGGATAGATCTGTGGCAGGCAATCGGGTTCACGCACGAGCTGATCAGCCTGACGGGCAGTGGCCGGTTTGAGCTGGGAGACGACGTCGAGCAGAGTCGCGGCTCGCCAGACGAACATCCCGGAGTTCCACCAGAACTCCCCGGAGTCGAAGTAGCTGCGCGCCAGCGCCGCATTGGGCTTCTCGACGAATTCACGCACCTCGAAGGCGCGGCGATCCTCGTCAATGGGGTTACCCCGGTGCAGATATCCGAAACCGGTGTTCGGCTCGGTGGGAATGACACCGAAGGTCACCAGGGCCGAGGAATCGGTCTCGGCGATCTCGAAGCCGTGGTTCAGGGCGGCGCGAAATCCACTCACTGGGCGGATGATGTGATCGGCGGTGACGGTGGCAATGACGGCGTCCGGGTCGGAGTCGGCGATGACGGCAGCCGGCCACGTCACGGCGTTGAGGGAGTCCCGCCCCACGGGTTCCCCGAGGATGTTGCTGCCCGGCACCTCGGGAAGGATGTCGGAGACGACGTCGGCATAGGCCTGCCCGGTGCACACGAAGACGTTCTCGTCCGGGACGACACCGCGCACCCGTTCGAAGGCCATTCGCAACAGACTCATCCCGTCGATGAGGTCGAGCAGCTGCTTGGGTTCACCCTGGCGTGACAACGGCCACAGTCGGGTACCGGATCCACCAGCGATGATGAGGACGTAGCGCATGCCTCAAGGCTAGCGACGAATTGCGTCGATCCTCGCAACGCCGGGCCGAGCACGGCATGATGGCTGCCATGAACACCAGCATCGAGCAGTCCGGCATCGAGGATGGCTGCGGGTTCACCGGCACGGAACTGGCTGCAGCCATTCAACGTCAGGTCCACAATCCCGACCCATTCGTCACCTGGATTCACGACGGTTTCCGTCTCGACCTGTCCGGGAAGACGCTGTGCACCTGGGTGGCCAAGACCGTGACCCTCATGACCGACGAGGGCATCGGCCGCGGTGACCGTGTGGCACTCGACGTCGTGACCGAGCGTCCCGGGCACTGGATCGCACCGATCTGGTTGATGTCCAGCTGGTGGGCCGGATGGCACGTCCTGCTGGGTGCCGAACCAGACGATGACCCGGTTGATGCCCTTGTCACTGGTCCGAGGCAAGACTTGGCACAGTGTCACCGGACGTCGGCAGCGCAGATGCCTGCGTCGACGCTCGTCCAGTGCTCGCTCAAACCGTGGGGCGGCCCGTGTGACGAGCTCGCGCCGGCAGCCATTGACCACGCCGACTGCATGGCCATGCCGGATGCCCTACCACCGGCAGATGCAGATTCGCATGTCGTCCTGGGCACTGCGACGCAGCTCCCGGGAGATGATGAGTCGAACATCCATGTCACCGCCCCGATCACCGATCGTGTCCTGCTGGCCCACCCCACCGACGCACAGGTGGCATGGGTCACCGCGCGGTGTCTGGTGGGTGGGGGCTCCCTGGTGCTCATCGACTCCGTCGAGGACGACACGACATCGGCCGGCCCCACCTGTCACGACACAGCAGTACGGGAACACGCTCGAGTCATCGCCCGGTGACGCAGCCTCCCCGCTACGACTCGCTGCACCCGAGGTGCGGGGTCACTTCATTGCGTTCGAGGTGCGGGTAGCCCCACGATGAAACCGGCCCCCCAGCTCATGTGCATGACGGTGAGCACGAGCGGCAACCGTGCTCGTACGGCAGGTTTGAGGGGCTGTTTGAGCAGCAGGCTGCCGGCCGTCATGGCAGCGAGGTATCCGGCTGGTACGGCAAAGCCCGCCAGCAGACGGCTGGGACGCCCCCTCAGGGCCGAGCGCACGATCCCGGTCGCTCCCCCGATGGCCCCGGCCGTGCACGCCACGACCGTCGCCGGGGCGGCCAGGTACCGCAGGCTCGCCGAGTCCCGATGGGTACGTATGACCTGACGACGCCACTGCCCGGTGTGGAAGAACTGGGTGGCAAGGGATTTCACATCCGAGCGAGGCCGATAGGTCACCTTCAGACGAGGGCTGAACCACACCTCGCGTCCGCTGCGACGCAGCCGATAGTTGAGTTCCCAGTCCTGTGCTCGGTCGAAGGTGGGGTCGAAGCCACCGACCGCCAGCAGGTCGGCCTTGCGGTACACCCCTAGGAACACAGTGTCGGCAGGGCCTTCCGGTGAGTTCTTGAGATGGAAGGAACCGCCACCCAGTCCGAGTCGGGACGTGTAGGCCGCAGCCACTGCCTTCTCGAAATCAGTGGTTCCCTGGGCGTCCATGATCCCCCCGACGTTGGCGGCACCGGTACGCTCCAGCAACTCCACGGCGGTGGCGATGTACTCCGGCCCGAGCTCACCGTGCGCGTCGACCCGCACGATGATGTCGTACGTGCTGGCCGCCACTCCCAGGTTCATGGCCCTGGGTGTCGTGCCCTGCGGGTTCACGATGACCCGAATCCGCTCGTCGCCGTCGGCAAGCTGCTCAGCGATCCGTTCGGTGTCATCCTCGCTGGGCGCGACGACGAGAATGATCTCCATCGGACCGGGGTAGCCCTGGCCGACGATTCCGGCGACGGAGGACGTCAGAAATCTCTGCTCGTTGCGCACGGGCACGACGATGGACACAGGCGGTGCGAAATTGGAGGCCATGTGGTTCATTGTGCCAGCTCCGCCATGAAAGTCCGTGGCGACGATCCGGTACAGCCAGGCACTCAGGGATCATCATGCCCGACACCGGCATCAACACTCACTGTCCTGGCGCTGCGGAGCCATGGTCCTGGCACGGGAGCCACCGTCCTGACACTGAGGCAGCAGCGCAGAACTCCGTCGCTGTGATGAGCTTTCCTGTCGGTTTTGTGCGCCTCACACGGCCGGTCACGATTCTTTTCGCGCACAGTGATGGATACGGTTGTCTGCATGCCAACACCGCGCGACAACCACTCCCACCAGGATGACATGAACTGGTTGTACGGCAGTTCGGAGAACTCCCGTACCACGGGGTCCCGCCGTGCTGGCGACGAGAATGGCGCGGGACGACACCGCAGCACGAGGCGTCCCCGGGGCGGTGAAACCCGTGGCGGCCGGTACGCGACCGATTCCCGACCCCGCACCGATGATCCGGTTCGCCGTGGCGCCACCAGACGTGACACCTCCCGTGCCGATCAGCGTCGACGACGTCGTGGCACCGGCACGCGTGCTGGCAGCGCCCGACCGACCAGATCCCGCAGTGGGACGGCAACCGTCGCGTCACGCTCAGCCCAGTCTGCCCGATCAGCCCAGTCTGCCCACTCACCTTCGTCTCACCGCAGGAAGGCCACACCAACGCGACACAAACACTCCTTCGCCAAGAAGATCACGACCCTGCTCGTCCTGTGGATCATCTGGCTGGTCGGTGTACCGGCATACGCCCTCCTGGAGGGCCAGAAGGTCGACGCCACCCCCAGTGGGGAACGCCCCGCCCCCCAACCGGGCACAGCCGTGCTCCTGGTGGGCACCGATCAGCGCGACAACCTCACCGAGAAGCAGCAGAAACAGCTGGGCACCGGCACTGCCGAGGGAACCCGCACCGACACGATGCTGCTGCTGTACCGGCCCCCGAAGGGCAGGACGATCCTCGTCTCCCTACCTCGTGACTCCTACGTCCCCATTCCAGGACACGGCCGCAACAAGCTCAACGCCGCCTACGCCATCGGCGGGGCACCGCTGCTCACCGAGACCGTGGAACAGGTCACCGGGGTACGTCTGGACGGCTACATGGAGATCGGCTTCGGCGGTTTCGTCAACATGGTGGACGCCGTGGGCGGAGCGGACGTCTGCCTCGACAAGCCCATGAAGGACCGCGACTCCCACACCGATCTGCCAGCCGGGTGCCAGAACCTGGACGGCATCTCGGCGCTGGGATACGTACGTATGCGCAAGGCTGACCCGTTGGGTGACCTCGGGCGCGTCAAACGTCAGCAGGAGGTGGCCTCGCAGGTGGCTCACAAGGCCATGTCCCCGTGGACCTTCATCAATCCGGTGCGCTACTGGAAGGTTGTCAACGCCGGCGCCTCCACCGTACGTCGTGGGGAGGACACCTCACTCAAGACATCCGTCGTCACGGCTCGCTCCCTCATGCGTCTGTCCGGCTCCGACGGGATGAAGCTCACCGTCCCGGTGGCCAATCCCGACGCCCAGACCGCAGCAGGGTCATCGGTGCTGTGGGACCGGGAACGCGCCCTACGGCTCTTCGAGATGATGAAGACCGGCGACACCTCGAATGCGGACTCCTTCCGTTGAGGCGTCTACCAGTTCCGCTGAGGTGCCTGCCAGCTGAGGTGCCTGCAGAGCTGCCCCGGACGGGGCCATTTCAGTGGACACCCCTGCTGGGACGTGGTTGCGGCTTCTCCTTGCCATACTGCGTCCACGCCCTTTGGAAACCCTCTGCTGAGGCTGGCTGCGGAGCGGTCCCACCACGAACCAGCCCCTCTCCTGGAAAAGCCTCGGCGTGGCGAGGCACGTGACGGAGACGGGGCCATGCGAGGACAGGGACACGTGACGGCTGGACCAAGTGACCGGGGGCGTGGCTGACCTGGAACACGGTTGACGCAACGTACCTCGCGCGCATCAACCCAGCTGACCTGCAGGACCACACCGACGAGCGGATCCAGGTGGAACCCCCGTCGTGGGCCCACCCCGGGCCGTGGAGCTCCGGATCGCCAGATCAGAACCGGCCCCCTGAATCAGACCGTGGAGTGCGTCCGGACGATCTCGCCCTTGGCGGCAGCGCGATCACGCAGGGCCTGCTGGTAGTCGAGCATCCTGCCGATGAGCTCGTCGTCCCCGGCGGCAAGCATGCGCACCGCAAGCAGACCGGCGTTCTTCGCATTGCCGACGCCGACCGTGGCCACCGGCACCCCACCGGGCATCTGGACGATGGACAGCAGCGAGTCCATACCGTCCAGGTGGGCCAGCGGCACCGGAACCCCGATCACCGGCAGTGGGGTGAGGGCGGCCACCATGCCGGGCAGATGGGCAGCGCCACCGGCACCAGCGATGATGACCTCGATGCCACGAGTGTGGGCGGCACGCCCGAACCTCACCATCTCCTCGGGCATGCGATGGGCCGAGACGACGTCGGCCTCGTAGGGCACGCCGAGCTCGTCGAGCACCTCGGCGGCGGGCTGCATCGTTGGCCAGTCGGAGTCCGACCCCATGATGATGGACACTCGTGCATCGGACTTCTCGGGAGCACCAGAGCCCTCAGAGGTCAGTGGCGCGGTGTCGGGTGGAACGGTGTTGTCAGGCATTGTGGTCTCCCATCAGATATCCAGCGGCATGCCGCGCACGGCGCGCGACCTCGTCCACGCCGTCCCCCACACAGGTGACGTGGCCCACCTTGCGTCCCGGACGCACGTCCTTGCCGTAGAGCTCCACCCGCAGGCCGGGATCGCGGGCGAAGCAGTGCTGCAGGGCGCCAGTGAGGTCGTCCTCCGAACCGCCAAGCACATTGGCCATGACGACGGCGGGGGCGGTGAGCGAGGGATCGCCCAGCGGCAGGTCGAGCACGGCGCGCAGATGATTCTCGAACTGGCTCGTCGCGGCTCCGTCGATCGTCCAGTGCCCGGTGTTGTGGGGTCGCATGGCCAGCTCGTTGACGACGACCGATCCGTCGGCGCGCTCCATGAGCTCGACGGCAAGCACACCGACCACACCGAGCCGACCGGCGATGTCGAGGGCCATGGCCTGGATCTCGGCCTGTCGGGTCTCCGACATGCGCGGGGCCGGGGTGATCGTCTCCACGCAGATGCCGTCGCGCTGGATCGTCTCGCTGATCGGGTAGGCCACTCCCTGCCCCGATGGGGAGCGTACGACGATGGCCGAGAGCTCCCGGGTGAAGTCGACGAGCTCCTCGGCGATGATGCGGATGGGTTGGTGGCCGTCGGCCAGGCCACCCATCGCCTGGAACGGGGTGGCCACGTCGTCCGGCCCGTCGACCTTCCAGACTCCCTTGCCGTCGTAGCCGCCGCGAGAGGTCTTGGCGATGACCGGCCACCCGATCTTCCCGGCGAAGTCGACGAAGGCCTCGTGGGAGTCACAGACCTGCCAGCGCGGGTTGGGGAACCCGGCACGCTCCATGAACTGGCGCATGACCGCCTTGTCCTGGGCGTGCACCTGGGCATCGGCACCGGGACGCACCGCCACCCCGGTCGCCTCCATGCGGCGCACCAGTTCGGTGGGCACGTGCTCGTGGTCGAACGTCACGGCGTCGCAGTCCTTGGCGAAGGCCAGCACCGCCTCCTCGTCCAGGTGTGATCCGACGACGACGTCGTTCATCACCTGGGCCGCGGACTCCTGCGGCGAGGTCGCCAGCAGTCTCGTACGAATGCCCAGCCTGATGGACGCCTGATGCATCATGCGGGCCAGCTGCCCGCCCCCGACAATCCCTATGGTGTACGTCACACATGCCATCGTAGTGCCCATGGGCTCGGGGGACGCCCAACACTGCTTCATGGGCCCAAGAGCACTGACTGATGCCCGTGAGCTCACGAGATGACCAACACCACCTCGCCGACCGCACTGGCGGCTCGGTAATGCCCCGTGAGCTCAGGGGACGCCCGGTGGCCAGACCTCACCCCCAAGCGATGCGTGGGCAATGTCCACAAGCTCAAGGAGGGCGATCGGTGCCGGCCGGGTTTTCGGCGGCACCACGCCGTAGTGCCCATGGGCTCAAGGGGTGTCTCACCGGGGCTGGAAACCGCTGCAAAATCTGCCGTCTGCGTTCATCTGCCGACCCCAGCCCGCTGCAGAACCAGCCACCCGCGTCCGTCTGTGACCCATGATCAACCGTAGAATCTGCTCCTGCGTCCACCTGCCGACCATGATCCGCTGCAGAACCTGCCACCTCCGTCCATCTGCCGACCACGGCCCGGTTCCGGGAGCGGAATGGTTCGCACCAGACAAGAGACACAGCAAACTGGGGTCACAGCAGACGGGGTGCGAGCTCCTCCCGGTAGATGCCCGAGGAAGCAGGTTCCTGGGTGGTGGCGATACGCCCCACCGTGGCCTCCTCACGTTCGGCGACCACCTCGGCGAACTCGCCGTCGGTGAACCGCACGGCAGCGCCGTCGTCAACGGCGTACCCGGCAGGCAGCACGCCCGAGGCCACGGCTTGGGCATAGACCTCCGCACGATTCTCCTTGCGGTCGAAGTGCGGACAGAATGACCCGTCGAGAAGTCCCAGCCCGCCGCGCCAAGCCCGAATCGGCCCGAAGGCGTCGGTGACGCACCCTTGGAACCAGCACGATGCGCCAGCCGACACCCCGCCCAGGACGAGATCCTCGCCCTTGCCGATCTTGTGACGCAGGGCGACGTCCACCCCGTGGGTGTGCCACAGGGCGACGAGGTTGGCGACCGATCCGGCTCCCACGACCACGACGTCGGCCTCGGCCAATCGCTCCACCGACTCATTGGCCCCCTGCCACAGGGTGAGCACCATGGTGCGTGCCCCCAGTTCGGAATAGGCGGCGAGGAACCGGTTGACGTAGACCGGGTCGTCGGCCGAAGCCGTCGGTGCGAAACACACCAGCGGGGAGGACTTTCCGGACAGGTCGAGCAGGTGGCGGTCGATGGCGGTGGGCTCCCCGTGCCGAGACATCGAGAAACCGCCACCACCCATGGCAAGGATGTGGGTCGTCATGGCCCATAGCTTAGGCAATGACTCCGAAGGGCTGCGCCGAAAGGGCTCAGCGCCATGCTCCAAGTCCGGTGGCTGCCGAAGGTACGGCACGATCCCCGCCAGATCAGGTCTGAGCCAGCTTGGTGAGAACTCGGACCGACGCCATCCAGATCTCACCAGCCCAAACCGACTGAACCGACAACCTGATGTGGTCAATCAGGTCTGGGGGAAGATCAGCGTGGACGCAGGTGGGTGACGTCGCCGGCAGCGAACGCCTTCCTGCCCTCGGGGGTCGCCACGATGATCGCACCGGTGTCGTCCACGTCCACACCGACCCCGTCCAGAACCGTGTCCCCGCCACCGATGAGCTCGGTGTCGAAGGTGAGACGCACCTGCTGGCCCACGGTGCCGCAACGGTCTCGGTAGGCCTGACGGACGTTCCCGGTACGCAGCCAGTCGGTGACGTGGTCGTCCAACCGACGCAACAGAGTGGCGATGAGGAGGTTCTTGTCCTCACACAACCCGCACAGTCGTAACGACGTGGCCGTCGGCACCGGAAGTTCCGAGGAGTCCATGGAGACGTTGAGCCCGATTCCCAGGATCGCGTGGGTGCCCGCTGGGCCTTCGACGCGTTCACAGAGGATGCCACACACCTTGCCACCGTGCCCCGTGTCGCCGTTCCTGGTAGACGTGGTCCCCACGTCACCGGAGCCAGCAGTGTGCTTCGCAGCACCAGCATGCGCCGTGCCCACCGAGTCACCACATTGATGGGTACGGGGCAGGTCTTGTCTGGAACCGTCGGCGTCAACGCGGCGGTGCTCCGTGTCCTCACCCACCCCCGGGTTCAGGCTGGCACACCGGTCTGCGTCATCATGCCCAGCATCGCCACACTTTTTCCTTTTGAGAGTGGGATCATCCTGCAGGACAGGATCCCCCTGCTGAGCCATTTTCTGGGCAGAACCATCCCGCTGGATCACACTCGGCGCAGGGTTGTCAGACAGAGCAGACATGCACGTGCTGCCCTGGTCGAGGAGTACGTCATTGGGCCATTTGAGGGTGACCCGGTCGCGGGTGGCTCCGGTGACCTCCTCGATGGTCTCGACCATCGCAAGCCCGCAGATCAGGGAGAGCCAGCCCCAGTCCTCCGCGGGTCGATCCGCCGGCACCAGGACCGACATTGCCACCGCAGTGCCCGGCACGTCCTGCCAACGCCGGTCAAACCTACCACGTCCAGAGTCCTGGTGGCTCGCCACCAGCATCCGGGGCAGGGTGCCACCAACCTTGACGAACTCGGTCATGTCGGTGTTCGTCGACTCGGTGGAGTCGATGCACGTCACCCCACCTGATCCCGGGCGGGTGAACATGGTGTCGGGAGCGAGGGCCGTGATGGCTCGGGCGTCGGGAAAAGCAGTTGCAGGCACGTACCAAGGCTATGCCCGACATCAGGAACACGAATACCACAGCCGCTCAGATGGCGCGCAGTCACGCAACCCCGCCAGAACCACGCGGGAGTGCCCTGTACTTCTGCAGCCGGTGTGGCAATCCTGCACGGAACCGCTCCATCTGCCACGCACGGCGGCATCACCCCCACTCACCAACACATGTGCCACGCGCCAGTGATGTTCCCCTCTGCCCCGCAACACCCGAGATCTGCTGACACCCAAAACCTTCCAGCGATCCTGAAAATCGTCCCGCGGCCGTCACGGACCTGACCGCCGTCCTTCCCCGCCGGCAAGAACTCGTGGCACATCTGCACCGGATCCCCAAGCTGTCATCCTCGGCAACGTTCCACGCCCACACCACGGCAATCCAGCGAGGCGTCATTGATGGCCTTCACGATTGCAACGCCCCACACTCGTACAACGAGTAATGCCCATTACGCTTCCTGCAGCCGTACTCGGCAACCTGCGCCCCGTGGCAATCCTGCGCGAAACCACCCCACCTGCCACTCCCGATGGCAACGCCCCCACTCATGAACCAGAAATCCACGGACCTGGTGATGGGCTCACTCATGCGACATGATCGCATCTCGTCGCCCCCAGGCTCACCTCACCGCGCTCAGGCCATTCGCCGCACCCGGGCCCAACATCTGGGGCCAGTCCAGGCTCAGCGCTCGGGGCCATCCGCAGGCACGATTCCGTGACCTGGCTCCCGCGCACCTTCTGACGGAGAACCGCACCCTTTCCCAGATGACGACTGATCCGCCCAGAACTCGACAATCTGGGTAGGCTCTGTGTCATGGAGATCGACATCCACACGACTGCCGGCAAGATCGCCGATCTGGGACGCCGGATCGACGAGGCCGTCAATGCCGCCCCGGCCGCAGCCATCGACAAGCAGCGGGCCAAGGGCAAGATGACCGCCCGGGAACGCGTCCTGCATCTGCTCGATGAGGGCAGTTTCACCGAAGTGGACGAGTTCGCCCGCCACCGCTCGACCAATTTCGGGATGGAGCGGAACCGCCCCTACACCGACGGCGTCGTCACCGGAATGGGAACCATCCATGGTCGTCCGGTGTGTGTGTTCAGCCAAGACGTGACGATTTTCGGTGGATCACTGGGTGAGGTGAATGGCGAGAAGATCTGCAAGATCATCGACCTCGCCGTGAAGACCGGCTGCCCGCTCATCGGCATCAACGAAGGTGGCGGGGCGCGCATCCAGGAAGGTGTGGCCTCCCTGGCCAGATTCGGTGACATCTTCAAGCGCAACACCCGCGCCTCGGGCGTCATCCCACAGATCTCGATCATCATGGGGGCGGCAGCCGGCGGGCAGGTGTACTCCCCCGCACTCACCGACTTCATCGTCATGGTCGACCAGAGCTCCCAGATGTTCATCACCGGCCCAGCCGTCGTCAAGGCCGTCACCGGTGAGGACGTCTCCCTGGAGGAGCTGGGCGGAGCCCGCACCCACTCCCAGGTCTCGGGCAACTCGCACTATCTGGCCGCCAACGAGGACGACGCGCTGGAGTACGTGCGCGATCTGCTCACCTACCTGCCACAGAACAACCTCGAGGATCCGCCGGTCTACGACGACGATGAGGAGTCCGACCTCACGATCACCGACCACGATCGCGAGCTGGACGTCCTCGTCCCGGACGAGGCGAACCGTCCCTACGACATGCACGAGGTCATCACCTCGGTGCTTGACGAGGACACCTTCCTGGCGGTGCACGAACTGTTCGCCCCCAACGTGTTGTGTGGGTTCGGCCGCATTGAGGGGCAGGCCATCGGCATCATCGCCAACCAGCCGCTGGTCAATGCCGGCACTCTGGACATCGACGCCTCGGAGAAGGCGTCACGATTCCTACGCACCTGCGACTCGTTCAACATTCCGATCCTCACCTTCGTCGACACGCCGGGATTCCTGCCGGGAGTGGGCCAGGAGCACGCCGGAATCATTCGCCGTGGGGCGAAGCTGATCTATGCCTACGCCGAGGCCACCGTGCCACTGGTGACGGTTGTCACCCGCAAGGCCTACGGCGGTGCGTACATCGTCATGGGTTCCAAGCACCTGGGTTCCGACTTCAACCTCGCCTGGCCGACCGCCCAGATCGCCGTCATGGGCGCCGATGGTGCGGTCAACATTCTGCACCGCAAGGAGTTGGCTCGCACCGAAGATCCTGAGACCCGTCGTCAGGAACTGGTTGACGAGTACGAGACGACCTTGTCGAACCCGTACCAGGCCGCTGAACGTGGCTGGGTGGATCTCGTCATCCACCCTCACGAGACTCGCGCCTCGGTCATTCGGGCGCTGCGCATGCTGCGCTCCAAGCGTGAGGCACTGCCTCCCAAGAAGCATGGGAACATTCCGCTGTGACCGCCGACGAGACGAAACCGACGATCAGCGTCTCCAAGGCACAGCTCACCGATGAGGAGCTGGGGGCCCTGGTGACGGTACTGGCAGCCGTTCTCCAACCTGCCGGCAACCCCCACGCCCCCGAGCAGAGCGTCATGGCATTCGGGTGGAAATCGTACTGGCGACCGATCCGCGAACCGTTCCTGCCCGGCCAGGCGGCATGGCGCGGATCCCTACGGCGGTACTGATGCATCAGCTCATCCTGGCATCGGGTTCCAGCGCCCGACTCACCCAGCTGCGCCTGGCAGGACTGGACCCGCGGACCATCGTCTCCGGAGTGGAGGAAAACCCTCTACCTGGTGAGACGGCGCTTGAGCTGACCTGTCGGTTGGCCCAGCTCAAGGCTCGAACCGTCGCTGACCACGTGGAGATGAACGGTCCGATGATCATCATCGGCTGTGACTCGGTGCTGCAGATGGAGGGGCGCATCCACGGCAAGCCCGGATCCATCGAGCGTGTCAAGCGATGGTGGCACCAGATGCGTCGTCAAAGCGGGATGCTGGTGACTGGCCACCACGTCATCGTGCGGGACGATCGCGGTGAGCGCAGCGCCACCCGGGCAGCCTCCACCGCACTGACGTTCGCCGACCTCACCGACGAGGAGATCGACGCCTACGCCGAGACCGGCCAAGCCACCCAGGTGGCGGGCGGAGTCATGATGGACGGGCTGGGGGCACCGTTCATCACCCGGATCGTCGGTGACCCGCACAATGTCACCGGAATCTCGCTGCCGCTACTGCGTCAGATTTTCCTCGACCTCGACGTGCCCTGGCAGAGTTTGTGGCAAGGCACCAAGGCGTGACAGGCCCGAATCACGCAGCTACGTGACTGAGCGAGGGCGCTGGGCTGGGTAACTGAGTGGTGACACTGGATGCTTGGGGGCGGCACTGGGGCTGGATGGAAGCTTTGGGACGATCGCCCCAGAGGATCCTCTGCGCCCCACGCCCGGATCGTGGCAGATCGACGTTTCCGATCGACGCTGTTCACCGGGTGAGCAACATTGCCGCGCATCGCGCCGTGGGCTAGAACTCGACCCACGGCTCTCATCTCCATGCAGGCTGGGCCACCATAGGGGGACGGCCCGGGGCATGGGGTCATGGTCGGGCACGCTGCCGTCCAAGCAGGCAGAGCGCCTTCACTTCCGAACAACCGTCGACATTGCCCTCCCCATCATGCAGGCTGGGCAGAGGGATGGTCCGGGGATAGAGAGTCATGGTCCGGCTCGCCTCATCCAGGACAGGCAGCGCCCCCACCTTCCGGACAACCGTTGGCATTGCCCCTCACCGCCATCCAGAATGGGCAGAGAGGATGGCCTGGGACGTGGATGGTCATGATCGGGCCCACCGCCATCCAGGACAGGCAGCGCCCCACCTTCCGAGCAACCGCCGACACAGCCCCTCACCACCCAGAATGAGCAGAAAGGTTCAGCCCACCGGGCCGGCAGGATGGTACAAGATCAGGTTGCTGCCCATCCTTCAGCCCACCGAGCCGGTGCGCAGGGTGAGGGCGGCCGCATCTGCGGAGGCCGTGTAGGCCCCGGTCCAGCCTCTCCCGTGGAAGATCAAGGAGTTGTTGCCATTGGCGGTGATTGTCATCCCCATGGATGCCAGCCGGTGGATGAGGAACTGATAGGTCTGCTTCCCCTGGCTCGGGTCTATGACAAGGGTGACGTTGTTGGGATTGTCGACGACGTGCACCGCCACCGTCCGAATGGGCAATTGAAAACCGCGTGGGCCATGGGTGAGGCCAAAAGCATCCAGACCGCTCACCGGCGGCACCGAGAATGCCGGCGTCGCAGGCGTGTTCCCGGGCACTCCCGCAGCACTGGGTGACGCTGGCCGTGGTGACCGTTCCTCCGCGGAATTCGGGTTTGCGGGACTCGCATCGCTCTGCATGGCACGGGAGGTATCGGATTCGGGGGATTCCGTGGTCCGGACGGTATGGCCCGCTGAAGCAGGGAGACCCTCGGTCTGTCGTGTTGCAGGAGTGGGGCCCAGCACCGCTGGTGTCGGGCCGGTAACCGCAGTGTCGGAGCATGCGGCAAGCAGGACGCACGCCAGTACCACCACTGGTACCAGCGTGCCGATCCTCACCCCACCAGCTCTCACCACGCCGGCCACTGTACCGGGGACCGTAGGGACCGTTGTGTCGAACCGCGTCATCGCAAAAGACCCACCGCAACCTGCTCTCCGCCACCTGTCGACGACTGTCTTTTCCTCCGCCAACCGGAACCACTGTTTGGGGCCGTGGCTGGACTCCCCACGCAAAACACCTCGCCCGTCGAGCCAGCCGCACCCCAGTCACCACCGGCTCCGAGCCCACCGCCAGCGTGGAGCACGAGATCACCATTGCCCGAGCGAGACACGGGTGAGCCCACGGTACCCGAGAAGCCGGTGGCAATGCCCTCACCGCAACCTGCGAAACGGGCCTCATCAGCTCTGTGGCAACGGCTCTCGCAGTATCGGGCAGCTCATGCATCGTGGGCCGCCACGACCCGACCCCAACTCCGAACCGGGGATGGTGAGCACGTCGACGCCAGCAGCTTCCAGACGACGGTTGGTCTCGACATTGCGGTTGTAGGCGACGACCACTCGCGGGGCCAGCGCCAGCGTGTTGTTTCCGTCATCCCACTGCTCACGCTCGGCAGTGACCGGGTCCAGGCCGGTGTCGATGACCCGCAGCCGATCAATCCCCATCGCCTCGGCAGCAGCGACGAGGAATGGTTGGGGCGATCTCACCACGATCTCGTCCCCGTCAGCCGTCATGGGCAGGGCCTGCAACTCATCGGCGACCTGGGGATACATGACGACGGCATCGGTGTCGACCATGGTGCACACGGTGTCAAGGTGCATGGTGGCTCGTTGTTGATGTATCGGTACGGCGAGCACGGTGTGAGCGGCACCAAGCTTGAGGGCAGTGCGCGCAATGCGTTCGGCACCTGCTGAGGAGGTACGCTCCCCCACCCCTACGGCCATGACGCCCGGTGCAAGATGCATGACGTCGCCACCCTCGAGATTCTCGTCACGCCAGCCGTGGGCATGCTGCGTCCCAGCGAATCGTGGATGGAAGGTGTAGATGAGTTCGGTGAGTTGGGTCTCGCGGCGGCGAGCCGGCATCGTCAGTGAGGTGACGGCTGGATACTCACCGATCCAGACACTGGAGTCCCTGGTGAACAGCAGATTGGGCAGTGGGTCGACGACGAAGTCCTCATCGTTGAGCAATGACGTCACCAAGCACGTCGGCAGGGTGAGATCGAGCTTGGCGAAGTCATGTGCCGACACACCCGACATGAGCACCGATGCCAGATCATGGCTGGACAACTCAGCAGCTCGCTGCCGCAGGTAGCGACGCAGGGTGTCGCCGTAGCGCAGATCTCCGAAGGTGTCGTCGACGGCCCTGGTCCGAGCCTCGGGAAGTTCCAGGGTCTGTTCGAGAAGTTCGTGGAGTAGCAGCACCTCGACGCCACGATCACGCAGCATCTGTGCGAAGAGGTCATGGTCCCGTTGAGCCTGGTCCACCCAGGGCAATCCGTCGAAGAGGAGGCTGTCGGAATTGCGCGGGGTGAGCCGGCGCAATTCGTCACCCGGTCGGTGCAGTAGTACTGTCCGCAGCCGGCCGACTTCGGAGCGAACCTCATGCCTGTGGTCTGTCATGACGCCATCCTTGCCGAGATGAATGTGATGTCACTGTATTGGTTTTCGGTGCGCTCCGAGCTCATCCGGCAGTTTTCCACAAGCTTTCCCTGATCCTGTTGCCCTGTTGAAAACTCTGGTCCGGCCACCTGAGTCACCTATCGCGGCCCCATGACACAGCAACGCAGATCAGTCCTCGTCACCGGTGGCTCCCGCGGGATCGGCCACGCCGTTGCCAAGGAACTCAGCAAGGACCATCACGTCCTCGTCGGAGGGACGCACCCCGACACCGTCAACGCGGTCGTGGGGCAGCTGGACGACGCCGAACCCTTCATAGCCGACCTCACCGACGCACAGGCGGTCGCCGAAGCGGTGGCCGCCGTGGACCGACTCGACGCCGTGGTCCACAGCGCCGGGACGTACGGCTCGGGAAACACCCTCGCCCAGACCCCACGTTCCGAGTGGCGTGACGTGCTGGAACTCAACGTCGTGGCAGTGGCAGACCTCACGGCCCAACTGCTGCCCCTGCTGCGCGACAGCCACGGTCAGATCGTCATGATCAACTCTGGTTCCGGACTGCACCGTCCGGGGCCACGGACCGGGGTCTACGCAGCGTCGAAGTACGCACTGCGCGCCCTCACCGACGCTCTGCGTGAGGAGGAACGCGGGGCAGTTCGGGTCACCACCGTCTACCCGGGGCGTGTCAACACCGACATGCAGGTGAACCGGCAGCATCAAATGGGCCGTGAGTACGACCCGGACGAGCACCTGCGCCCGGAATCGATCGCCGCAGCGGTGCGAATGGCCCTGGAGGCCAGCTCCGAAGCCATGGTGGAGGACGTCTCAGTACGGCCGGTCGTCAAGTAGACCCGAGCTCAACAGGTCTGAAGACTCAACGAGTGTGCCGATGGGACGCTCAACGCACGTCGAACGCCCCACACAGCCACCACGACCTCTGGATCGTCGTTACCCGATACAACTGAACAGCGGAATTGACGCCACGTGACGGCTCAGCCGGTGTAGCAGCCCTGGTAGGCGTAGTCGAAGGGAGCCTTGCCATGCATCCGGTTCTCGATCGCCGAGACGACGACCTGCTTTGCGGTACGACATGCCTGCAGTGGCTCGGCCCCCTTGGCCAGCTCTGCAGTGATGGCGGCGGCCAGAGTGCAGCCGGCCCCGGAAACCCGTTCACTGCCGACCGCAGGAACCTCGAGCACCTCCATCGTCTGACCGTCGTAGAAGACGTCCAGGGCAGTACCGGTTCCCAGCAACGTACCGGCCTTGGCCAGGACCGCCGGAACCCCGTGGTCATGGATACGGCGAGCCGCGTCCTTGAGCTGGTCAACCGTGGTGATCTCGTCCACCCCGGCGAGCACCTGGGTCTCGAAGAGGTTGGGGGTGACGAGGTCGGCGAGCGGCAGCACCTGCTCGCGCAGGGCGTTGTCGGTGTCGAGGGCCGCTCCGGGCTCCTGACCCTTGCAGATGAGCACCGGGTCGAGGACCACCTGGGGGAACTGATAGGTCTTGAGCGCATCGGCGACGGCACCAATGGTGGTCGGGGTGCCCAGCATGCCGATCTTCACGGCGTCGATCTGGGAGTGCACCCCCACCGAGGCCTCGATCTGGTCGTGAATCACCTGCGGGTCGATCTGCACGAAACGGTGCCCGAAGTCATTGGCCGGGTCGAACGAGACGATGCACGTCAACGCGGTGCACCCGTATACGCCCAGCTGGTGGAAGGTCTTGATGTCGGTCTGGGCACCGGCGCCACCGGTGGCCTCCGACCCTGCAATGGCAAGCGCAATTTTCGTCACCCACCCATTGTGGCCCCAATTCGCACGGATGTCAGTCAGGTCAGCGCAACCTCCGGCTTGGCGAAGTCCTGGATTTCGTCTGGGGTCCCAATTCGCACGGATGCCAGCGGGTCAGTGCAACAGCCCAAGGACAGCGCCCCGGGGCGGGGCCAACGCCAGTTCGACTGCCGCTCGATGTCGCACACTGAGCGCTGGAAGCTCGTCGATGTCGAACCAGCGCACCTGGCTCGACTCGTCGTCTCCCACCCGCGCCTGCCCGTCGACCCAACGACAGGAGAACACATGGTTGAGGAACTGACACTGGTCCCCGTTGGGATAGGTGAGGGGATCGTCAACGTCCACGGCCAGGTACCGATCGACGACGACGTGCACCTGGGCCTCCTCCAAGGATTCCCGCACGATGGTGTGATCCGGCCGCTCCCCCGGCTCGACGATGCCGCACACCGGCGTCCATGCTCCCGAATCGGCCCGCCGTACCAGCAGGATCTGCAGCGACGTACTCCCCCGCTCCTTCTGCTCTGCCCACACAACTCCTGGCTGCGCGGCCCGATCCGAGTCATTCAACACTTCGCGGTCTGGCTCGTCCGACATGACGCATCCCGAAACCCCCGAACTGCTGCCTCCGTGATCCGATGAGACGCGATCCAGAGCGTCTCCCCCGGTGTGGGCAGGGCAGCTCCCCTCGTACGACTCGTCCTGCACGTCACGCCAGATCACCCCGGTCGCACCGATCAGCCACAGCGGGCGATGTCCGATCTGCTGGCGAAGGTCAAGGATGAACTGCGGCGTGGGCACGGTCTCACTTTAGGACAGCTCGTCGCCCCCGCCTGGATATTGCCAATACACTGGGGGCACAACCTCACTGCTCAAGGAATGGGAGGATCTGGTGACGAAAGTCATTCGACGCGTCCTCATCGCGAACCGTGGCGAGATCGCCGTGCGAATCATCCGCGCCGCACGTGACGCCGGGAAGACCAGCATCGCCGTCTATGCCGACTCCGATGCCGACAATCTCTTCGTGAAGCTGGCCGACGAGGCCTACGCCCTCAACGGCACCACTCCGGCCCAGACGTATCTTGACGTCGACAAGATCCTCACCGTGGCCAAGCAGGCCGAGGTGGACGCCATCCATCCCGGCTACGGATTCCTCTCCGAGAACGCCGACTTCGCACAGGCCGTCATCGATGCGGGTCTCATCTGGATCGGGCCGCCACCCGAGGCGATCCGCAAGCTCGGTGACAAGGTCCAAGCCCGACACATCGCCCAGAAGGTCGGGGCACCACTGGTCCCCGGCACCGCCGACCCGGTGGACAGCGCCGACGAGGTCGTCGAGTTCGCTCGCACCCACGGCCTGCCCATCGCCATCAAGGCAGCCTTCGGCGGCGGCGGACGTGGCCTCAAGGTGGCCCGCGAGATGGACGAGGTGGCCGATCTCTACGAGTCGGCGGTGCGCGAGGCCGTGACCGCGTTCGGACGCGGCGAATGCTTCGTGGAGCGCTATCTGGATCGTCCTCGTCACGTGGAGACCCAGTGCCTCGCCGACCAGTACGGCACCGTGCAGATCATCTCGACCCGGGACTGCTCCCTGCAGCGTCGCCACCAGAAACTCGTCGAGGAGGCACCGGCGCCATTCCTCAGCCAGGAGCAGCAGGAACGTCTCTACCAGTCCTCCAAGGACATCCTCAAGGAGGCCGGATACGTCGGGGCCGGCACCTGCGAGTTCCTCGTCGGCCAGGACGGCGTCATCAGCTTTCTGGAGGTCAACACCCGTCTGCAGGTGGAGCACCCGGTCTCCGAGGAGGTCTCCGGGGTGGACCTCGTCCAGGAGATGTTCCGGGTCGCCGAGGGCGAGCGCCTGAAAGATCACGACCCAGCGCTTCGTGGGCACTCCTTCGAGTTTCGCGTCAACGCCGAGGATCCCGGACGCGGCTTCATGCCCGGCCCCGGCACCCTCACCGTGTGGCGTCCACCGACCGGCCCCGGAGTGCGTGTTGACGAGGGGTACCACTCCGGCATGACGGTTCCGGGGGCCTTCGACTCGCTCATCGGCAAGCTCATCATCACCGGTGCCACCCGCAAGCAGGCCCTGCAGCGGGCCCGGCGTGCCCTGGACGAGATGGAGATCGAGGGGATGCCCAGCGTCATCCCATTCGCTCGCGTGGTCGTGCGCGATCCCGCCTTCACTGCCGAGGACGGTCATTTCGGCGTCTTCACCGACTGGATCGAGTCGGAGTTCTCCGGTGAGATCGAGCCCTACGTGGGTGAGCTCGGCAATCCCGAGGAGACCGAGCCGCCGCGCGACGTCGTCGTCGAGGTCAACGGCAAGCGCGTCGAGGTGCGGATTCCTGCCTCCCTGCAGGCTCCCCGCCCCGGGGCGACAAGTCGCTCCAAGCGGCCCACCCGCCGTTCGCGTGGCGGCCACCGGCCGGCGCCTCCCTCGGGCAACACCCTGGCCAGCCCCATGCAGGGCACCATCGTCAAGGTGGGTGTCGTGGAGGGCGAGCAGGTGAACGAGGGTGACCAGGTTGCCGTGCTGGAGGCCATGAAGATGGAGCAGCCGCTGGTGGCGCATCGCTCTGGTGTGGTGCGCAACCTCATTGCCGAGCCCGGCGCCACGGTCGCTTCGGGTGAGGTCATCTGCGAAATCGTCGACGCCGACTGATCCTTGTCACACGCGATGCTCACAGGCATATTGGACGTCATGATCATCTCGCTCGGTCCGGCGTTGCTCCTCGTCCTCTTCGTGGTCGGGATGGTGACGACCTTCGCTGCTCTGGCACGCTCCCAGCGTCAGGCTCGCGAGATCGAACGGCAGAATGTCGAGCAGCGTGAGCTGCAGATCAGTCGGATCCGTCGCGCCACCGAGGACGACGTCACCGAGTTCGGGGAGGAGTTGCGCAGTCTGGACGCCGATCTGCCGGTTGATGACCTCAGCTCCGAGGCCGCATCGGACTGGTCACATGCCTTGGACTGCTACGACCGGGCCAAGGATCTTCTGTCGCAGGATCATTCCACCCAAGTTGTTCCGCTGGTCACCGAGGCCCTGCAGGAGGGCCGGCACGCCGTCATGTGTGTACGTGCCCGTGCTGCCGGCGACCCGGTACCTCAACTTCGGCCACCGTGCTTCTTCGATCCCTCCCACGGCCCATCGGTACGTGACGTCATGTGGACCCCGGACGGCGGAGCCGCCCGGGCAGTTCCAGCCTGCGCAGCCGATGCCAGCCGGATCGAGCAGGGGCAGGCCCCGTGGATCCGCACCGTAGCGCTCAATGGCAACCAGGTGCCCTACTGGCAGGACGAAGACTACAGCATGTGGGCCAAGGGCTATTTCCACCAGTTCCGCGACAGCACTGCCGGAGGTATCGCCATGGGAGCGCTGGGCCTGGGGATCCTGGGAGCGATCTTCAACTCCTTCGACGACTGAGCACCGCCCGGCACCGCCTCGACCACAGATGACCCGTCCCACCCATGACCCCCAGCACCCAATGGAGTATCCCCATGCATCATGACTTCTCCGACCCGACGGCGACGGCCGAGCTGGCCGCACGGACCATTCGGGAGCGTCTCGGTATCGACAGAGCAGACATCGGTCTGGTCCTGGGTTCTGGCTGGTCCGCCGGCGCCGACCACCTCGGTGAGATCATCGGTTCACTGCCGCTGGCCGAGATTCCCGGGTTCAGCGCTCCGGTCGTCACCGGTCATGGCGGTGATCTGCTGGCCATCCGGGTGTCGACCGGCAGGATTGCCGTCGTCCTCACTGGCCGCACCCACCTCTACGAGGGGCGTGGGGTGGAGCCAGTCGTGCACGGGGTGCGCACCGTCGCTGCGCTGGGCGCGGGAACCATGGTGCTCACCAACGGCTGTGGTGGGCTCAACCCGAGTTGGGAGCCCGGAACCGTCGTCGCCATCCGCGACCACATCAACCTCACCGGCACCACGCCCCTGCGCGGTGCCACCTTCATCGACATGACGACGACGTGGACCCCCGAACTCGTGCAGAAGGTGCAGCAGATCGACACGTCGATCCCCACCGGCGTCTACGCCCAGTTCCACGGCCCCAACTACGAGACTCCCGCCGAGGTGCGGATGGCAGGGATCATCGGAGCCGATCTCGTCGGTATGTCCACGGCCCTGGAGGCCATTGCTGCTCGGGAGGCCGGTCTGGACCTGCTGGGACTGTCCCTGGTGACGAACCTGGCTGCCGGGGTGAGCCCAGAGCCACTGGATCACGCCGAGGTCGTCGCCGCCGGACGAGCCGCTGCCCCACGGCTGGCCACGCTGCTGTCGCGCATCGTGGTCGAACTGTGACCCACCCCACCTCATGAACTTCGCGAAAGGTACTGCCATGACGTCTCTGACTCCGCAGCGCATTGACGAGGTCACCGCCTGGATCGACCAGGATCCCGACGAGACCACCCGCGCTGAACTCTCCGCCCAACTCTGCGCCGCCAAGGATGGCGATCCGGACGCCATCGACCGAATCGAGGCGCAGTTCTCTGGACCACTCACCTTTGGCACGGCTGGGCTGCGTGCTGCCCTGGGGCCGGGGCCCGCCCGGATGAATCGTGTCGTCGTGCAGCGCGCCGCGGCCGGTTTCGCCGCCTGGCTGCACGCCAACGGCCACACCAGCGGTTCAGTCGTGGTTGGCTTCGACGCCCGGCACAACTCCGACGTCTTCGCCCGCGACACCGCCGAGATCATGGCTGGTGCCGGGTTTCACGTCCTGCTGGCCGACTCGCCCGTGCCCACCCCGGTGACGGCCTTCGGCATCGGCCACTACGGAGCGGTTGCCGGAGTCATGGTGACGGCCTCGCACAATCCACCTGCCGACAATGGCTACAAGGTGTACCTGGGTGACGGATCACAGATCGTCCCACCCACCGACTCCCAGATTGCCGAGCAGATCGAGGCAGTCTCCACCCGTCCGGTCGGCGACATCGCCCGCGGTGACGACATCGAGCTCGTGGGCGACGATCTCATCGACGCCTACGTCTCACGGGCCGTCGAGCTGGCCGGACCCGTGCCGGACGACGTCACCTGGGTCTACACCGCCATGCACGGAGTGGGCACCCGCGTGGTGCGTCGTCTGGTCGAGCAGGCGGGGCTTCCCGAGTTCGTCGGGGTGAGCGAGCAGCTGGAGCCCGACCCGGACTTCCCGACCGTCTCCTTCCCCAACCCGGAGGAGCCCGGAGCCCTGGACCTGGCCCTGGACCGTGCCCGCTGCCAAGATGCCGACGTGGTCATCGCCTCCGACCCGGACGCCGACCGCTGCGCGGTTGCTGCCGTCATCGACGGGCAGTGGCGCATGCTCACCGGCGACGAACTGGGCACCCTGCTGGGCGACGACGCCCTGCGTCGCGGGGTGGACGGCGTCTACGCCAACTCCATCGTCTCCTCCACCGCCCTGGCCACCCTGGCATCCGCCGCTGGCAAGCAGCACCGCACGACGCTCACCGGCTTCAAGTGGATCGGTCGGGTACCGGGTCTCGCCTTCGGCTACGAGGAGGCCATCGGTTACTGCTGTGACCCGGCCAGGGTGCCCGACAAGGACGGCATCACTGCCCTGGCGAGGATTCTGCGGCTCGTCGGTGAGCTCAAGGCCAACGGGCAGACGATCAACGACCGGCTCGACGAGATCTGGCGTCGGATCGGACTGTTCCGCACCTCCCAGCTCGCAGTGCGCGTCACCGACATGTCGATCATCTCCGATGCGATGGACACGCTGCGCGCCACCCCACCGGCCACCCTGCTCGACGAGCCGGTGAGCGTGCGCGACCTCCTCGACCCGAACAACGACTCCGGGCTGCCGGAGCAGAACGCCATCGAGCTCTCCGGGGAGCGGGTGCACGTCGTGGCTCGTCCCTCGGGCACCGAGCCGAAGCTCAAGGTGTACCTGGAGGTGCGCAGCAGCGACACCGACGATCTCGCCACCGCCAAGACCAGGGTGGACGAGCAGATGGTGCGCCTGCGTGCCGAGATGTCAGCAGCCCTGGGGCTGCAGTCCTGAGGCACGGCATCGACGACGGGATCCCAAGCAGTCCCCTCACCCTTGGGACCCAAAGAGCCTGTGGCCAGCTTCCGTCACCGGAAATCCGCATGTCGTGGATGGCCACCGACCCCGATCCTCGACCGTGCCCACGGGGCAGCGGTGACGATGAGAACACGCCCTGCCAGAACCCGATAGGATCCACCTCGTGGCGCGCACCATCATTCTCCTGGCTGGCCCCTCGGGGTCGGGCAAGTCCCGACTCGCCCGTGTCTCCGATCTTCCGCAGCTACGGCTGGACGACTTCTATCGCGACGTCGACTCCCCCGGTCTGCCGCGACGGCACGGCATGATCGACTGGGACGACGTCTCCTCATGGAATGTGGACGCTGCCGTCACGGTTCTGCACAGCCTGGCCACCACTGGGCGAGCACGGGTTCCGAGGTACAACCTGTCCATCTCGCAGGCGGAGGGTACACACGTCGTCGACGTCACCAGCCACCGGGCGATCGTCGCCGAGGGCATCTTCGCCACCCATCTGCTGCAGCCCTGCCGAGGAGCCGGGCTCACCGTGGTGCCGATCTGGCTGGACCGGCCACGCAACCTCAACTTCGCACATCGCCTGTTGCGTGACCTCAAGGAGCACCGCAAACCACCCAAGGTGCTCCTCAGGCGGGGCTGGGCGCTGCGTGCAGCCGAGCCGGAGATCCGTGCCCATGCCATCGCTGCAGGTTTTCGGCCCATGGGCATGGCTGGAGCCACCCGGCTCGTCGGTCGGATCGTCGCCGACGATGACCGCCCCTGAGACACGACGGCCAGCCCTGAGCCACCTTGTCCGCGCCTCAATGGCACTGCCCCACTCAATCGGCACCCGGCCTCGCCCACAACTGCTGGCACGACCGGCACGCCACCGACAGCAGGGACTGCCTGCCTGCAGAGAGCTCCTGCCAGGGGTTGGCGTGCCGCCGTCGGTCTGCCTATTTCGTCGTAGCGAGCAGCCCGCTGAGCATCTGGACGACTCGGGAGTCATCGGCCAGGGCCGCCTGCCCCTGCGGAACCAGTCCGAGCAGCGGCACACCACAGACCGCCTCGAACTCCTCGACGTTGAGTCGGGTGGCAAGGTCGGGGTCGTCCGGGTAGATGCCGCCGATGAGCCCCACCACCTCGATGCCACGGCGCTGGGCGGCCTCGACGGTGAGCTCGGCGCAGTTGAGCGATCCCAGTCCGGTGGAGGTGACGACGAGGATCGGTGCGCAGAGTTTTGCTGCGAGGTCGGCGATGGTCCACTCCTCGGCGATACGCACCAGCAGTCCGCCGGCTCCCTCGACGAGCACGAGCTCGCCGGGAGTGTCGAGCTCACGAATCTTCCGAGCCGTCTCGTCAAGGTTGAGTTGGGCCATCCCGGCGCGGCGGGCCGAGATGTTGGGTGCCAACGGTTCGGGGTAACGGGCGAACTCGACGTAGTCGTGCACGGCGTCAACGCCAAGCAGCTTCTGGACGGTCGAGAGGTCGCCACTGCCGGCCGGTTCTCCGGTCTGAGCGGGCTTGCACACGGTGACGCGCACCCCCTGCTCAATGGCGGACCGCGCGACGGATGCCGTCGTGTACGTCTTGCCGACGTCGGTGTTGGTTCCTGTGATGACGACGATGGCCATGAGGTGTCCTTCCTGGGATCCAAGTGTTGTGAGGAGTCGGTTCCGAGGGGCCGTTCCGAACGGAACCCTGATGCGCGTCAACGATGTTCGTGGACGAACGATGCTCAGCGCTGGCTCTCAGTCAAGACCGCCCGCAGCTCGTGCCGCGGCAGTCATGGCCCCGGTGATGGTGGCGATCTGCTCACTGGTACAGATGTAGGGCGGCATGGCGTAGATGAGCCGCCCGAACGGTCGCAGCCAGACGCCGTGATCGATGGCGGCCTGGGTGGTGGCCTCCATGTCGACGTCGTGGTCCATCTCGATGACTCCGATGGCTCCACGTACCCGCACGTCGGCCACATGGGAAACGTCCTTCGCCCCAGCGAGGCCTGTCATGAGCTCGGTCTCGATGCGCGGCACACTCGTGCGCCAGTCACCGTCCTGGATGAGCCCCACCGAGGCGTTGGCGACGGCACATGCCAGTGGGTTGCCCATGAAGGTCGGTCCGTGCATGAGCGCCCCTCCCCCGTCGGGGCTGGAGATGGCAGCGGCCACCTCATCGGTGGTGAGCACGGCGGAGAGGGTCATGAATCCACCAGTGAGCGCCTTGCCGACACACATGATGTCGGGGGTGACGCCAGCCGCCTGGGTGGCGAAAAGGGTGCCGGTGCGTCCAAATCCGGTGGCGATCTCGTCGGCCAGCAGCACAACACCGTGTCGATCGCAGATCTCCCGCAGTCTCGTGACGAGGTGCGGGTCGTGGACACGCATGCCCCCGGCGCCCTGGACGACCGGCTCGATGACGATGGCGGCGATGGACTCGTCAATGAGACTCTCGAGATGCTCGAGGTAGCGTGAGCACTCGTCGGCAGAGGTCCCGATCACCGGGGGTGCCGGGGCGAAGACCTGTTCGGTGAGCACTCCGGTCCACAGCGAATGCATGCCTCCCTGGGGGTCGCACACACTCATCGCCTGGAAGGTGTCACCGTGGTAACCCGAGCGCCAGGTGAGCAGTCGACGTCGTTCCGGGTGCCCGATGCCACGTTGGTACTGCAGGGCCATCTTGATGGCCACCTCGACGGCGACCGATCCCGAGTCGGCGAAGAACACCTTGGTGAGGGGGTCGTCGGTGATCTCGACCAGTCGGCTGGCCAGCTCGATGGCCGGACGGTGGGTGAGACCGCCGAACATGACGTGCGGCATCCGATCGATCTGACGGTGCGCGGCAGCAACGAGGGCGGGGTGCCGATGCCCGTGGCAGGCTGCCCACCACGAACTCATGGCGTCAATGAGCTGGGTCGGCTCGGCGGCCGGGTCGTCATGCATCGTGAGATACACGCCCTCGACGTCATCGACGAGTCGGTGTCGCATGGCGGCCGGCATGGGCCCGTAGGGATGCCAGACGTGATCCTGGTCATACCCGACGAAGTCTTTAACAGTGTTCAATTCACCCACGGAGAAACATGGTAGTACCTTGTCGCTGGCATGGCGACGAGAGGGGTCGAGCTCCGCTGACTGAACGACACGAGTCGATCTGTCCTCACGTCAGGGATGCAGGAAGTCGAGCCCCCACGGACCAGACGACACGGGTCTGCCTATCCCTACGTCAGGAGTACAGGAGGTCGAGCCCGCTGACAGGATGGCGCCGGCAGATCGCCTCTCCGCAGGCGACCCGGGAAACCATCAGTACCAGCCCCTGCTCCGGCTGGTCGGGACTCTGATCGCGGGTGCCCCCCCAGACAGCCCAGGGAGTCATCAGGTCACGGTCCACCTCGTCCGGACCTTGACCGGGTCAGGCCAAGGCTCGCTCAGCCCAGCACCCCCTCACTCCAGCCATGATCCTCCGTCTTGGTCTTCTTGGTGGAGGTGACCCGCAGCACCGAGGGCACACCGATGAGTTTGTTGGTGAGGAAGTCCTCGTAGTCCGCCGGGTCACGCACCAGCACTCGCATGAAGAAGTCGGGCCGCCCGAAAACCCGATGGCACTCGACGACCTCCTCCATCTGGCTCACCCGGTCCTCGAAGGCGAGCATTGCCTCCCGATTGCTCGCGTCAAGGTCCACCCAGACGAACACCTCCAGGGAATGACCGAATGCCGCCGGGTCGATGACGGCACGATACCCCCGAATCACCCCGGAGTCCTCGAGATGCTTGACCCGTCGCAGGCACGCCGGTGCGCTCAGGCTGACGTGCCTGGCGAGGTCGGCATTCGGCATTCGGCCATCCTTGCGTAATTGCAACACTATTTCGCGATCAATCTCGTCCAGTTGCAATTTCTTGCCCATGACGGCATCACACCTTCCGACAACCACGCTGTGTCGTTCCCACAAGAAATTATCGCACCGTGGCGGCACTGGATCGTCCTTGACCAGCCATTTCGGCGGCGGTGTACTTGGCTCACTAGCCTCCTCGGCCACCCCACCGTACGCAATGAAAGGCAGAGTTCACCGATGAGCAGCCTTGAGACAATGCACAGTGCCCGCAGGGGCGACTGGGTACAGATCCACGACATCGTGCTCACCCCCGAGCAACGCACCGCCCATCTTCCGCAGGACACGCAGAAGGTCCCGTTCGAGTCGTGGGTGAAGGGATTCCTTGACGAGGAGTCCGCCCACATCGGCGACCAGGTCACCATCACCACGACCTGCGGGCGCACCATCAGCGGAACATTGTTGGCCGTCAACCCTGGTTACGACTACGGATTCGGTGACGCCGCCGTCCCCGAACTACTCGGTATCGGTCCGCAGGCCAGGCACATCATCAAGGAGAACGACAATGCGTGACATGAGTTACGACGCCGTCATGGCTCGCAACGGCGAAATCATGAAGAAGGCACTCGGCGTTGACTACTCGACGTATGAGTCGGGAAACATCGCCTTCGACTACGAGCGTCTCATGGGGGACACCGGCCTCACCCTGGACGACGTGCGCGCCGCGCAGCGTCGCGTGGGGGTGGGTGACACCCCACTGCTCGAGCTGCGCAACCTCACCGCCCTGGCCCGCGCGGTCTCGGGGCCGGGGCTTGGTGCCCGCATCCTCGTCAAGGATGAGCAGTGCAATCCGTCTGGCTCGTTCAAGGATCGTCGGGCGTCGATGTCGGTGCTCCAGGCCAAGCAGCTTGGTTTCCCCGGCGTCATGTCAGCAACCTCCGGCAACTACGGGGCTGCCGTCGCGAGCCAGGCTGCGATGGCGAATCTGCCATGCATCATCGTGCAGGAATGCTACGACTCCCACAAGGTGGGGCAGCCCGAAATCCTCGAGAAGCAGCGCAAGTGTGAGTCCCTGGGCGCCGAGGTGTTGCAGCTCTCGGTCGGCCCGGAGCTGTTCTACAGCTATCTCAAGGTTCTCGAGGAGACTGGATTCTTCAATGCCTCGCTGTACTCGGCCTTTGGCATCGCCGGTGTGGAGACCCTGGGTCTGGAGATCGTGGAACAGTGCCAGTCCCTCATCGGACGCGCTCCCGACGTCGTGATCGCAACGAACGCAGGCGGAGGAAATCTCACCGGCACCGCACGCGGACTGCGCAAGGCAGGGGCATCAGACACCAAGGTGTATGGCGCATCAGTCGACCTCTCGGGGCTGCACATGGCCTCCGACCACGACTTCAACCTCAAGTCGTTCACCACCGGGCACACCGGGTTCGGTGTGCCCTACGCCACGAACCCCGATCACTCCGACGTACCACGCTCGGCAGCCCGCCCGCTGCGCTACATGGACGGCTACCTGTACGTCAAGCAGGGCGAGGTGTTCTACATGACCGAGCTGCTGGCCCAGCTCGAGGGCATGGAACGCGGACCAGCTGGCAACACCTCTTTGGCTGCGGCGTTCGCTCTGGCCCAGACGCTCCCCTCTGACCAAGCCATCGTCGTCCAGGAGACGGAGTACACCGGCGCTGGCAAGCATCCGCTCGCTCAGCTGTCGTTCGCCAAACACAACGGCATCGAGGTCTCACTCGGCGACCCGGAGACCGAGGTGCCCGGACGGACAATCGTCATGCCGGACCACCCGTCCCGCCTCGTCACTCGATGGGCCGACCTGGATCGGCTGCGCCGAAGCTACGTCAAGCAGATGGTGCGACACGTCAAGGCGACCAGCGCCACCGAGGAGGACATCCAGTTCCTCATCGACGAGACCCAGAGCGATCGGAACCTGGTACTGGCCGCCCTGCGCGACAACGGGGTTGAGGTGTGACATGTCCACCGCCCATGCCTCACGCCCAGCGCGGGGTGAGACAGCAGTAAATGCGACTCTCAAGCGCCAGATTGGCCTGTTCCAAGCCACGGTCCTCGTGGTCGGATTGGTGATTGGTTCAGGCGTGTTCTTCAAACCTCGCGCAGTTTTTGCTGCCGCACAGACATGAAACCGTCAGCTTCGCATCTGATGACCACACAGTTCAATGCCGTGTGCAGGGTACGCCCCTACTCACGGCAACTGCGCCGCCTCAATCCCTGCTGATCGGCGCCCATTCCGGGCCCGTCTCGGCGAGTTTGGCGTCCAACTTGCGGAAGATCGGAGTGGGCTTGGCCAAGGGGCGTCCCACCTCGATCTCGTCGCGCCCCCAGTGGGCCTGCTCGCTGGCGTAGTCACCGCGCAGCACCGGGTGGGTGTCACCACCGTCGTCCACTTCGACCAGCTCGGGCTGGGCAGCCCACACGCCATCTCCACCCAAGGCTTCGAAGATTTTCTGGGCAGAGTGTGGCAGGAACGGCGTGAACATCGTGTTGCAGTCGTTGACCACCTGCAGGGCCACGTGCAGCACGGTGCTGCGGCGCTGTGGGTCGTCCTTGAGCTTCCACGGCTCCTGATCGCTGATGTAGGCGTTCGCCAGGCTGACGACACGCATGACCTCGGTGATGGCCGCCTTGAACTTGGCATGCTCCAGCAGGTCGCCCACTGTCTCGAAGGCCTTGAGGGACTCGTCAAGCAGGGCACGGTCGGCGTCGATGATTTCCCCGGCAGGCGGGATGGATCCCACGTTCTTGTGGGCCATGGAGATCGAGCGGTTGACGAGGTTGCCCCACTCGTTGGCCAGCTCGAAGTTCACCCGGCGGATGAACTCCTCCCAGGTGAAGTCGGTGTCCTGGTTCTCCGGACCTGCCACAGCAATGAAGTAGCGCAGCGCGTCTGGGCCGAAATCACGCAGGAAGTCTCCGACGAAGATCGTCGCACCGCGCGAGTTGGACACCTTGGAACCACTCATGGTGAGGAACTCGCTGGAAACCACCTCGGTGGGCAGGTTGAGGGTGCCGATCTCGGGCGATGGGGCACCGCCCCTGTCACCCCCGCCATTGATGCCCAGCAGAATGCCGGGCCAGATCACCGAGTGGAAAACGATGTTGTCCTTGCCCATGAAGTAGTACGACAAGGCCTCCGGGTCCTGCCAGAAATCCTTCCACGCCTGCGGGTCGCCGGAGAGCCGGGCCCACTCGATGGAGGCTGACAGGTAGCCGATGACGGCGTCGAACCACACATAGATGGACTTCATGGGGTTGTCCTGCCAGCCCTCGACCGGCACGCGCACCCCCCAGTCGAGGTCGCGGGTGATGGCGCGTGGACGCAGTTCCTCGAGCAGGTTGTGGGAGAACTTGAGGACATTGGGTCGCCAGTCGGTGCGAGTGTTGATCCACCGGGTGAGCTCCTCGGCCAAGGCGGGAAGGTCGAGGAAGAAATGCTCGGTCTCACGGAACTCGGGGGCCGCACCGGTGGTCTTGGAGCGCGGTTCGACGAGGTCCGCCGGGTCCAGCTGACGTCCACAGTTGTCGCACTGGTCGCCACGGGCGTCGTCATAACCGCAGATCGGGCAGGTGCCTTCGATGTAACGATCCGGCAGGGTGCGTCCGGTGGATGGCTCGAAGGCCCCCATCTCCGACTTCTTGACGAGATAGCCGTTCTTGTGGAGGGTCGTGAAGATTTCCTGGGTGACGTGGGCGTGATTGGGCGTCATCGTTGAGGTGTAGAGATCGTACGACAGGCCCAGACCCTGCAGGTCCTCAGCGATGATGTGATGGAACTTCTCGGCGCACTGCTGGGCCGTGAGTCCCATCTGATCGGCCTTGACCGAAATCGCGGTGCCGTGGCAGTCCGAGCCGGAGACCATGAGGACACGGTGACCCGACATTCGCATGAACCTCGCGAAGACGTCAGAGGGAACACCGAATCCTGAAACATGACCGATGTGGCGAGGCCCATTCGCGTAGGGCCAGGCAACGGCGGCAAGAACATTGGCACACATGGGGCCAACTCTATCGGCAATGATGCTGCCGCCACGACATGGCTCACCACCTTGCGTGACAAATATGGTCACTGCTGTCTCTGCCGCCCCATCATGAACCGGGGCCCTGTGGCAGAAGTGTTTGCACCGCCCCGAGCTGCTACGCCACGTGGCACAAACCCGTTCCGCAACCATGATTGCCACAGCCGCGGGGAGCCACGGTCTTGAGGACCGTCAGTCCCCTTGCCGAGGCAGCAGTCACTTCGCGGTTCGGCAACGTCGACTGCCGCAGATCGTGCGAAGTCGACAGGCAGGCACCGATGGTGGGCCACCTCGAGTGACTGCGCAACGACCACGGGATGATGCCGATTGCATCGTCCCGTGGTCGAGGTCAGATCGCCGTCGCCTGACTGAAGACGATCTGCCACTGACCGTCCCCATGCTGCCCGCTGAGACGCCACAAGCTGGCATGAAGTTCTGCACGTGCCCCGGTTCGCGACCTCCATCGCACCAGAGCCACCCCGTCAGCTGGTTCGGTGATGCCCAGGATGTCGATCTGGGTGGTGGTACGAGACTTGATGGAGCGATCCATGGCAATCAGACGCGCCTTGCTGCGAACCTTGCCGTCTGCAGCATGACCGATGAAGTCATCGGACAACAGCTCGACCATGGCCTGTTGACGGCAAGCTGGGTTGGAGTCGACGAGACGGCTCTGCAGATCTGCCAAGGTACTGACAAGGGCACTGGGGGCATCCAACTCAAAAAGGCCGTCCTGGAAGGGCTCGATGGACGGGATATCACCGGCGGAGGCCGAGGTGACGTCACGCGATGACGTGGCTTCGAGCTGAGTCGCCGTGGGGGCAGCTGCCCGGCATGGAGCCTCCTGGTCATCCTCCCCACACACATTGCCGGCAGAGTGGCGTTGTGGGGCGCAGAAAACATTCTGTGTGTCGTCTGCGCCGCCTGCGGCGGTCTCCGCGGCAGGGGCGTGCCCGAATCCAGGGCCATGATCCACCGAGGTTCCGTCGCGATAGGCCGTTGCAGCAGCGCGGGCACGGGAGTCGGCGGCTTCGTTCATGGCATGACCAGCGTGCCCCTTGACCCACTGGAAATGCACCTGCCGGCCTGCGAGCTCGGTATCGAGCTCCTGCAGAATCTCCTTGTTGAGCACGGGTTTGCCGTCAGCCTTGCGCCATCCCTTACGTTTCCATCCCGCCATCCACTTGGTGCAGCAGTTGATGGCGTACTGCGAGTCACACAGAACCGTGAGCTCCTCACCAGCGTCGCGAGTGGCGCGCAGCAGGTCCAGCACCGCGGTGAGCTCCCCCATGTTGTTGGTGCCCTTCGGCCAGCCACCGGCAGCCCAAGTGGCGTCGTCGATGTACCACGCCCACCCAGCAGGGCCAGGATTGTGCAGACTCGACCCGTCAGCTGCTGCAGTGATCAACGACGAACTCCTTCGTATGCCCGCTGTCAGCGGGATTCTCTGTGATGTGGCACCGGTAGTGCCTGAACATGGTGTCACGAATTGGCTCAGACGGCACGCGGCAGCCCAGCCCCGAAAACTCCTACCAGCCATCCGGGAAAGACGCTCACTGCTCAGACGGCCGTGATCCACGGTCTCGTGCCCGCAGAGTCGATCGAGACGATGCACGTCGTGTGGTGTGGGACGCGACCCAGCAGAGTCCTGCCCGGTGCGGCCGATTCATGCGTGGAATCGTCAGTTGTCTCCGACCTGCAGCACGTCTCCGTCCTCGAAAAAACACAAGCGAACAACTCGAGCCAAGCGATCCTGCGGATGTATCACGACCCTCCATCGCCGCAGCCTCAGTGGGATCGCAGAAGGCGCAGCAGGAAAGACATATGGGGGGTGGCATCAGAGGTTGGCGGCGGAGCGATCACCCCGCCGCCAACTCATCAGATCAGGTACTGGCTCACACTGCTTCTGGCCTCGTCTGACTGTCTCGGGCCGAACTCAGTTCTCGTGACTCTTGCGCTGCGACTTTCTCTTGGAGCTCTTGCGCCCGCCCGAGGTACGACGGCCTCGTGCGGAGCGTTCACCACCGTCTGCCGGGGCCTGGGAGTTCACGGGCTTGTCGTGTCGAACGTATCCACGACCGCCACAGGAGGAGCACTCCTCGGTGAAGGCCTCGGCCAGACCGGTTCCGATCTTCTTGCGCGTCATCTGCACCAGGCCCAGGGATGTCACCTCGGACACCTGATGGCGGGTGCGATCGCGTCCCAAGCACTCGATGAGACGGCGCACCAACAGCTCACGGTTGGCGGGCAGCACCATGTCGATGAAGTCGATGACGATGATTCCGCCGATGTCGCGTAGCCGCAGCTGACGCACGATCTCCTCGGCTGCCTCCAGGTTGTTCGCCGTCACGGTGGCCTCCAGGTTGCCCGCCGATCCGGTGAACTTGCCAGTGTTGACGTCGATGACGGTCATGGCCTCGGTGCGGTCGATGACCAGCGAACCACCGGATGGCAGGAAGACCTTCCGCTCCAGGCCCTTGGCCACCTGCTCATCGATCCGGTACTTCTGGAACAGGTCCCCCTGGGACTGGGTGTCCCACTTGGTCAGACGCTTCTCAAGGGATGGGGCCACGTGGTCCACGTACGCCTTGATCGTCTCGTAGGCATCGTCGGAACCGCCATTTCCGGCAACGATGAGTTCGGAGAAGTCCTCGTTGAACAGGTCGCGGATGATGCGCACCGTGAGATCCGGCTCACTGTAGAGCATCTGCGGTGCATGACTGGTGCCCGCCTTGCGCTCGATGACCTCCCACTGGGCCTTGAGCCGGTTGATGTCGCGGGTGAGGTCTTCCTCGCTGACACCTTCAGCGGCAGTACGCACGATCACCGATGCCTCGGAGGGCATCGTCGCATCAACGATCTTGCGCAGTCTCTTTCGTTCGGAGTCGAACAGCTTTCGGCTGATGCCCGAGAGCTTGCCGTCCGGAGAGTAGACGACGTAACGACCCGGCAACGAGATGTGACTGGTCAGCCGAGCTCCCTTGGCCCCGACCGGGTCCTTGGTCACCTGCACCAAGATCGGGTCGCCCGTCTTGAGCACCTGTTCGATGCGGTGCTCCTTGCCCACCTCGCCGTATTTCTCCCACTCGATCTCACCGGCGTAGATGACGGCATTGCGGCGCCGTCCAATGTCGACGAAGGCAGCCTCCATCGACGGCAGGACACTTTGCACCTTGCCAAGGTAGACGTTGCCGATGGCCGAGGTGGCCGAGGCCCGATCGACGTAGTGCTCCACGAGCACCCCGTCCTCGAGCACGGCAAGCTGGGAGTACTCCTCGGACTGACGGATGACCATCTTGCGGTCCACGGACTCCCGACGGGCGAGGAACTCGGCCTCGGTGAGCACGACATTGCGACGCCGTCCGGCGGCACGTCCCTCCCGGCGACGTTGTTTCTTGGCCTCCACCCGGGTGGATCCCTCGATGCCGGAGACCTCGTCGGAGACAGATCGACGCGAACGAGGCTCGCGCACCTTGATGACGACATTGTTCGGATCGTCGTCGGAGCCACTGGTGTCCTCACCGCGACGACGGCGACGACGCCGCCTGCGAGTCGAGCCACCCTCGTGATCGGAACGATCCGCGTCGTTGGACTTGGTTGGTTCGCTGCTGGACTTCTCAGATCCATCGTCAGACGAGCGGTTCTCCTCATTGCCCTTGTCCGACGAGGAGTTGTCAGCGCCGCTCTCCGCCTCGGCGGGATGCCGACGACGTCCGCCGCGGCGACGGCGACGACGCGTCGTCCCCTCACCAGACTCAGTGGTCTGGTTGGAATCCTCTGTGGCGGACGCGGTCTTTCCGGTGTCCTGATGCTCCTCGGCAGCAGAATCCTCATGGTCGACAGTGTCATGGGCGCCCGACCGGTGATCGGCCTTGCGAGCACGTTCGGTACCGCGGGAGGAATCGGTACCGCGCGACGAGGAGGACGGGCGGGCAGCTCGGCGACGAGTGGTCCGGCGAGCCGATCCGTCTTCGCCCTCGCCGCCGATCTCGGCAGCCAGGTTGTCGAGGATGTCGCTGGTGGAGCGCTGCTCCGCGTCTGCTCCCTGCTCAGCCGCCTTGCGGGCCTGGGCCTGCTCCTCGGCCTTGGCCAGGGCAGCGTCAATGTCGGCGAAATCCGATTCTGCCTTCGGCTCAGAGACGCGTCGGTTCGCGGAACGACGGCGACGGGTACGGCGAGCTGGCGTGGACTCCTCGGACGTGGTTCGCCGGGGATCGGTGGAGCTCGAGGTGTCGGGGCTGGACTCGGGCGCACCGGAATCAGTCTCCTCGACGGCAGTGTCCTTGTTTCGCGCTCGCGTACTGGTCTTCTCGTGCGCAGCCGAGGCGGAACGCGAAGCGCGGCGTCCAGCAGGCGGACGCGGCAAGTCGTCTGCCTCGGTGGCCGGGGTGGTCTCACTGCCCGTCCCGGTGGTGACGTGTTCCTCAGCGTCGGCTGATCCGGTCTGTTCGGGAGTAGCGACGTCATCCTGGGGGCTGGCCGTCGTCATGGCGCGGGAACCAGTACCACGGCTCCTCGACCTCGATGTGGAGTGGCGTCGAGCACGACGGGTCGGGGCAGATTTTTCGGTCTCGCTGGTGCTGGACCCGTCGGAGGTGGCACTGGTGGATTCGGATTGCTCGCCACCAAGATCACCATCAGGGAGGTCATCAGCAGTGGAGTCACCCGAACCTGACTCATGGTCGCTCACAGGCTGGACAGGGAGCTGCTCCTGAGCCTCGGCAGGCGCTGAAACTGCAGGCTGGAAGTCTTTCACCGTGGCATTCGCATCCTCTTTCGAGGCCTGCTCAGCGGCTGCAGCCGACCGGGTGGAACGACGTCGTCCGGCCGGGGGACGAGGAAGATCAACGGTCTCGGCGGCCGACGTCACCACGGCACCGCCGGAACCAGCGGCAGTCGTGACTGGCACCGAGGCGCTCGACTCTCCAGCACTCGACTCCGCAGGGGCGCCCGCTGCTCGGGTGGCAGCACGGTGACGGCGAGTCGCTGACTTCTCGGGAACCGTGCCTGTGTTGGGCAATTCAGTCGTCGATTCCGACTGTGCAGACCCGGAAGCGGTCATGGAATTTTCGTCATTGAGCATGCGTGCTCTCCTCTGCCTTTCGGCATGATCGTGTGCACCACGCCCATAACGTCGCGTCAATGACAGTGCGGATGGGCGGAGATGCAAAAGCTGTCGGTGGATCCGGACGACCGCTATCTCCCGCGGTCGCAGCACGCGTCGCGGTAAAGACCACGGTCCCGGATGGGGCGGTGCCCCGTCACCTGCGGCCAAGTATGCCACAGAGAACCACTGACGGCCATGCCACGCATCACTTCAGCAGTTGTTCGGGTGGCAAGAAGAACCCACCTTGTGGCAAATGTGCAACGTCAGCCTCCCCGTGCAACAGAGCTGGTGCAGAACATCGTGTGCAACACGATTACCACGGGTTCTGGATCGTTGTCGCCCAGAATCGAAGACATGGCATTCTTGTCGGTAGGAACCACCGCCCTTGTTGGTAGGCGTCATAGCCCAAGACGACAGCGAAGGTCGAAACATTCAGCTCACAATGACAACTCGCACCGGCACCGCCTGGGCGCGAAATCTCGCTGGATCCACGAGGCATGGCGCGGTTCACCGATAGCCGCATGATTGCCACACCTTGAGCGGGATTCCCCCATGAAACATGGGCTATTGCCGGGCCATCGGCAACCACTACCCCCACCCCATGGGATTCCCCTGAGTGACGGGCCACTGAAAGCCACACCGATTCCACCGGCCCCACCCACTCAAGCCAGTACTGCCCTTACCGCGTGACTCGAACGTGGCTGGTGCGGACTTGGCCATGGCGATCGTGGCTGCGGACACTCTCCGTGCCATGAGATGTGGCACCAGTCCATCTCCGGCGCACGATTACCACACGCCGGGTCAGACTGGCTTCGACATCGGTCAACGACCTTCAACCCCGGCACTCTCCAGCTGACGAACACCTTCGGGGTCCTTTGCGCCAAGTGAGACAGCCCTTCGCCAAACCGCACCGGGTACGAAGTGCCAGAAATCGCCGTGGCGATCATGGTTGAGAACATCCGTTGTGACACGACACGTTGCACGAATGAGTTCCTGCAACCCATTCACCACACTCGCGAGTGGGATCAAATCCGGGTACCGCGAGCCTGAGCATCTAGCCGTGATGGGTATGGCTTCAGGCGTGGCAACTCTGGGCAGGCGGGTCCTGGCCGGTGGTGTGCGGCGACTGCTGTGGACGGTGATGACTTCAGCCGTGGCAACCTCGGTCGGGCAAATCAGTCATGCCACCTTCTGCGGCACTGCCCGGCACTTGGCACACGATCACCACAGTCCACGCTCCCCCGATACTTTTCCTGTATCTTCAACATCCCTGAGCTGGCCTCGAATCGAATCCTGACCCCGACCCAGATCTCTGTGATCACCACACTTGAACGGCTCGCCCGTCGAAGGCGTCAATCAGCGCAGTCTTCAACCCTCGTTCGTCCGCCGTGCCGTCCTCGAGCAGCCCGACGCGTCCCTGATACAACCGTGTGAACAGACACTCCTGACGATCAAAACCATCGATCTGCGATTCCAGCGCTCCCATGACGTCATCGGGGCGCACCAACGGAGTTTGGTGACGGATCATCATCCGCACCAGATCGCCATCAGCGCCCAGCCCGATGAGTGCGCCACGCACATCGAAATCGCGCAACCCAGACTTCGTCATACGTTGCACCACCCAGGTGGACGAGGCCAGCAGCTCATCCACAGCAGACGACACAGCAGCGGGATCGGTGCTGTGTGGCACATGCACAGTCCACGCAGAGGCGGTAAGCACCTCGGTCCATGCCACTCGATCCGACTCGACGACTTCCAGCACCTCCATGCCCGTGGGCATCTCGGCATTGAGAGCGTCCTTCACCTTTTCCGGGTCACACACCTCCCACAGCGCAATCTCCAGGTACTCCGCCTCGCTGGCTGCTCCGGTCGGGGACGCATTGGCATAGGAAATACGTGGGTGCGGATTGAATCCGGATGACAGCGCCATGGGAATACGAGCTCGTAGCAGCACTCGCTCGAAGGACCGGGCAAAATCCCGATGGCTCATGAACCGTGCCACGGATCGCTTGGCATACCGTAATCGCATCCGCTGAACCGGTGGGGCAAGCTGCTCGGGTTGACGTTGATTCCTGTGAGCCATGATGGGGCCTTTCAAAACGGATCGGTAAAAATGCGGGTGGAGGAAACTCTGCAGGGCTGCGAAACCCAAGGCTCTCATGCTCTCGCAGAAGCCACCGTGACAGAGCAAGGGGACGCCGGGCAGACAAACGCTGGACTGGCGCTGTGTGAAAGCTGATCAGGGCCGCCCGTGGGATTTCCCAGCGAAAACCCCGTCGACCGAGTCTCGCCACGAGAAGATCCCTAGGACCGGCGCGGTGTCGGTGCCGCACAGCAGCTTTGCACAACGCGCTGCACCACTGGCTCGGTATTCGCTGCCCAGCGGTCAGGTGCCACCATTCCGCCCGAATCGCCAGCTGGTCTCGTCCTGTATTGCCGAATCCACCCTCGGCACGAGGAATCGTCAGACACGCCGTGCAGACCCGGGCCTGTGGGGTGGCCCGCACCACAACAACGAGCCCGCCCCGGACCCACACCTGCGGCAAGCCACCCTGGAAAACGTCACGACACTGATCGACTCGCGACTCCGTGACGAGGACCCTCGCGCCAAGGCTGTGGGGGTAGTGCCGGTGGTTTTGACCCACACCACGACAGATGAGCCGGACTTGCACCTGCCACACTTAAGGCCGTGGGGTGGTGCCGGCGGTCTCAACCCGCACCACGACAGACGAGCCCAACCCGGACCCATACCTGCGGCAAGCCGCCCCAAGGGACACCATGACGTTGATGGGCCACAGTCCTGTGACAGAAACTCTCGCACCAGCCACCCGGACCCGACCGGCAGAGATTGACCGGTTTCGCGAGCAGACTCGCCTCAGCCGTCACGCCAGGTTCGTCGGCGCCACCGACAATGGCAGGAGGGAACGTCCGGACGGACCGATCTGGATCTCGGTGTCCATCTGTGGGCAGACTCCGCAGTCGTAGCACGGTGACCACCGGCAGTCATCCACACCGACCTCGTCAAGAGCATCCTGCCAGTCGTCCCACAACCAGTCCCGATCCAGCCCGGCGTCGAGGTGATCCCAGGGAAGCACCTCCTCGTAGTCACGTTCCCGGGTGGTGTACCAGTCCAGCGACACCCCCAAGGGTTCCAGTTCGCGTTGACAACACTCCACCCACCGCTCGTAGGAGAAGTGCTCGTTCCACCCGTCGAAGATGCCACCGTCTCGCCACACCGCTTCGATGACGCGTCCCACCCGGCGGTCCCCGCGTGAGAGCAGTCCCTCGATCATCCCCGGACGTCCGTCGTGGTATCGCATGCCGATGGAGCGACCAAAGCGTCGGTCGGAGCGAATGGTCTCCTTGAGCAGTGCCAGACGTTCGTCGATGACCTCGGCAGGGGCCTGGGCCGCCCACTGGAACGGGGTGTGCGGTTTGGGGATGAACCCGCCGATGCTGATCGTGCACCGGATGTCCTTGCGTCCCGAGGCCTTGCGACCGGCCTCGATGACGTGCACGGCCATGTCCTTGATCCCCAGGACGTCCTCATCGGTCTCGGTGGGCAGCCCACACATGAAGTACAGCTTCACCTGACGCCATCCGTGGCCGAAGGCCGTGGCCACGGTGTCGATGAGGTCCTGCTCGGTGACCTGCTTGTTGATGACCCTGCGCATCCGTTCCGAGCCGCCCTCGGGAGCGAAGGTGAGCCCGGATCGGCGTCCGTTGCGCGAGAGTTCGTTGGCCAGGTCGATGTTGAAGGCGTCGACGCGGGTGCTCGGCAGTGACAGCGAGATGTTCGTGCCCTCGTAACGGTCGGCGAGCTGTTCGGTGATCTCGGTGATCTCGGAGTGGTCCGCGCTGGACAGGCTGAGCAGGCCGACCTCGTCGAATCCGGTCTCGGCCAGTCCACAGGCCACCATGGAGCCGATCGTGTCGATCGAGCGTTCCCGTACCGGACGGGTGATCATGCCTGCCTGGCAGAATCGGCATCCCCGACTGCATCCCCGAAAGATCTCAGCGGAGTACCGTTCGTGGACGGTCTCGGCGGTGGAGACGATGGGGTGTTTGGGGTACGGCCACTCGTCGAGGTCCATCACCGTGTGCTTGCTCACCATGAACGGCGCCTCGGGGCGATTGGGGGTGACGCGGCGAATCGGGCCGTCCGGCAGGTACTCGACGTCGTAGAACGACGGCACGTACACCCCGGCGTCAGCGGCCAACCGGGCAAGGATCTCGTCCCGGCCGCCCGGACAGCCCTCGTCCTTCCAGTCACGGATGACTTCGCTGATGGTGACGAGGGCCTCCTCGCCATCGCCCAGAATCGCACCGTCGATGAAGTCGGCCAGGGGCTCGGGGTTGAACGAGGCATGACCCCCGATGAGGACGAGCGGGTCGGCCATGGTGCGATCCGCCTGGTGCACCGGGATCTGGGCCAGGTCCAGGGCGTTGAGCACGTTGGTGTAGCACAGCTCCGTCGACAGTGACATTCCCACGACGTCGAAGGCTCGTAGTGGCCGGTGACCGTCCAGGGTGAACGCCGGGACGTCGCTGGCGCGCATGAGGTCGGCGAGATCCGGCCAGACGGAGAAGGCGCGTTCGGCCAAGATCCAGTCATGCTCGTTGAGCACCTCGTAGAGGATCGCCAGACCCTGGTTGGGCTGGCCCACCTCGTAGGCGTCGGGGTACATGAGGGTCCACCGCACCTGGGCAGACTCCCACGGCTTGACGATGCTGTTCTTCTCCCCGCCCACGTACTGGATGGGCTTGCTGACGCGTGTCAGCAACTGCTCGAGCGTGGGCAGTAGATCAGGGGCGGAGTCGATGTTCACCCGCACATGGTAGGCGGGTGCGCTGTTCCCGATCACATGCCCACGTGTGACTTGGCCGAGCGCGAAATCCATGCCTGCCGCGCCGGAATCCGGGAGCAGAACCAGGACGAGCTCCACCCGAGTTGGTCACACCAGGAATGGTGGAGCCGAGCGATGTCTCCTCATCCATAACAGCTCAGGGCAACCACGCAGACAGGGCAGCCATGCAGGGGCGTCGGGAGTCGATCGAGTGTCAAGAAAGAGCGGGGCTGGGGAACGCCGTCCATGCAGTCCCCCAGCTCCAAGCATGGAACCGGAACAGTCAGACGTGGCCCGACGACTCCTGCGACCTCGTAGAGCCGAGCACAGTCCGATGAGCCGGCTCAGGCGTGAACCGACACCTCGGGAAACCACAGACTGATCTCGCGAGCAGCGGATTTCTCGCTGTCCGACGCGTGCACCAGATTCCACCGAGTCGACAGTCCGAAGTCACCACGAACCGTCCCAGGAGCAGCCTGGGCTCCGTCGGTTTTGCCGTGCATGGCACGCACTGCGGAAACCGCCTCGCGCCCCTCAAGCACCAGGGACACCAACGGGCCCGAGGCGAGGAAGTCGACGAGCTCGTCGAAGTACGACTTGCGTTCGTGCTCGGCGTAGTGCTTGCGTGCCAGGTCCTTGCTGACGGCACGCTGCTCCATCGCGACGATGGTCAATCCCTTGCGCTCGTAACGCCCGATGATCTCGCCGATGAGATGACGCTGCACTGCGTCGGGCTTGATGAGCACCAAAGTTCTCTGAATCTCGCTCATGGCCTCGACTCTATAGCAAATCCATGCTGAAGACCGATCCTCCATCGTCGGGCAACACCTCGCTGCAGTCACGATGCAGAACCAAGAGTGCACTCGACCGATCCCCGTGTCCCCCGACCGGCCCACAAACCCCCGCCGTCGGGCGCACCGGTTGATCGCCTGGCGACAGGTGATCGTCTGGAGGCACTGGTCGATCGTCCCAGCATCCCGGAGCACGAATCATCGGGATGAGGGTTCAGAGTCGCAGGGACACGCGCTTAAGACGGGCCGCGCCCGGACCGACGTGAGACTCCCAACTCTGCGAAAAACTCCGTCAGGATCAATGACGAGGGCATCGGGGGTGCCGGCGGGGATTTCCCTGAGGACCTGACCGATGGCCGATGCACGCACCTTCGACGGAGCTTGGACCCACCCGGCAGCGCCGTCAATGGCTCCGGTCCTTCCTGCCAGCAGAACTCAGTACCCCCTGGCCGGCTGTGCCAGCAGAACTCAGTAGCCCCTGCCAGCAGAACTCATTCGCCGTCCAGACCGATGTCGTCCCACTGGTTGTCCCCCACCTCGTCGGGAACGTCGAGGGGTTCACCCTCCATCTGCTCGATCTGCACGTCGGAGAGCTCGGGGGATTCCACCACTGCCGTGGGAGCGGTCGAGACGTGGTTGACGCCATCGGGCAACAGGATGTGACGGGCCTCCCCCGCGATCACCACGGAACCGGCCACCAGGATGCCTGCCGAGGGTCCGGCAGCATCCGCCACGTGGATCGCCTGCTCCAACGCCTCGGCAGTGTTCTCGGTGAGCGTCACCTCGTCGGCTGCCCAGTGTTCGGACGCCAGGTCCGCCAGCTCGGCGGCGCGGTAGGCACGATCTCCGGGAAGACCGGTGAGCACGACACGGTTGACGTCCTGCGCCATCCGAGCAAAAACCCCTTCGACATCCTTGTCACGCATTGCTCCGAACACGGCGATGAGGGGGTGGAAGTCGAAGGACTGGGTGAGACCGGCAAGGGCCGAATCGGCACCATGAGGGTTATGGAAGGTGTCCAGGACGATGGCTGGGGCTCGTCGCACCAGTTCCAGACGGGCCGGGGCACTCACCTGTGCCAGACCCTGCTCGATGATGTCGGGCTTGAGCGGCCCGGTGAGCGCCTCGGCGGCAGCAACGGCGAGGGCAGCGTTGCGTGCCATGTGCTCCCCGAACAGGGGCAGGTACAACTCCCCCAACGGCCCGGAAGCTGTCTGCAGACGCAGCACCTGGCCACCGACTGCCCCACGACGCTCCAGCAGACCGAAGTCTGGGCCTTCGAGCACCGGCTTGGCACCTGCCTGCTGACACTGCGCCAACAGGACGGGGGCCGCCTCCGGCTTCTGGCCAGCAATGACCGGCACCGATCCAGACTTGATGATTCCCGCCTTCTCCGAGGCGATCTTCTCCAAGTTGTCGCCCAGGATGTGCATGTGATCCATCGCCACCGGGCAGATGACGCAGACGTCCCCGTCAGCCACATTCGTCGCGTCCCACCGACCTCCCAGGCCGACCTCGACGACCATGACGTCCACCGGGGCGTCGGCGAAAGCGGCGAAGGCCATCGCTGTGATGACCTCGAAGAATGTCATCTGGATGCCGTCGACCTGCTGTTCGTCGACCATCTGGACCATCGGCTCGATCTGTTCCCAGGTTTGGTCGAACACCTCGTCGCTGATGGGTGCTCCGTCGATGCAGATCCGCTCATTGACGTCAACCAGGTGTGGAGAGGCGTAACGTCCCACCCGCAAACCGGCAGCACGCAGCAGGGACTCAACCATGAGCGCAGTCGAACCCTTGCCGTTGGTGCCGGCAATGTGGATCACCGGGCAGGAACGTTGGGGGTTGCCCAGCAGGTCGAGGAGAGCCTTCTCACGGCCGAGCCCCGGACCGATCCGGTTCTCCGGCCACCTGGCCTCGAGCCGTGCCACCAGTTCTGCGTGATCCATCAATAGATCGCCTCACCGTTGGCGCGACGTTCGCGCAGATTCGCCAAGGCCTCCGAAAGGATCGTGGCAGCCTCGGCATCACTACGGCGTTCCTTGACGTAGGCCAGATGTGTCTTGTAGGGAATGGCGCGCGGACGTGCAGGTGGGTTCTCGGCATTCCGGTTGGCTGGCAGTCCGCACCGCGGGCAGTCCCACTCGTCAGGGATCTCGGCGTCGACGGAGAAGGCCGGACGGATGACGTGATGGTTGGCGCAGTAGTACGAGACGTATTCCCGAGCAGCAGCCTTGCCCCTCTCGGCTTCACCCACCGGTCCTGCTCCGACTCTGCTACCACGAATGGCGCTTCCACCAGACATTCAAATTCTCCTCAACAACGATGAAGACATGACGAAACCGCCCCTCAAGGACGGGAAAACAACAACTCACAAGGCCAACCGGCAGGCTGTGAGCATGGCAGCAGGACACGTTCGGGTGGACGGCCGTCTGGACCGATCATGCCCAGAAGCTGATGATCGACCGATGGCAAAATTCGCACTGATGCCACGCCTCATGGAATGAGCAATCTCTCAGGCCCATGACAGGAGCAGAGGGATCGCTGTACCATCATCAGCTCAGCTGTAGCGGTACAGGAATAGCAGACCGACGATGCAGGCCACCCAGATCAGACCAACGATGATGGTGATGCGGTCCAGATTTCGCTCTGCGACCGAGGTGCCACCCATGGACGTGGACACACCACCACCGAAGAGGTCGGACAGACCACCGCCTCGACTCTTGTGGAGCAACACGGACAGGGTGAGGATGATACTGAGGATGCACAGGATGATCGACAGCGTCATGATCGGCCAGGTAACAAGTGGGACGGACATCACGGGGTCAAGGGTAACCCACTGAGCGCCAATACTCACACCCAGCACATCATGGCCGCCGAACAACCGTCCCCCAGCGACTGATGAGGCCGCTGGAACTTGAGTTCACGTCGGTGCAGGGCACTCGTCGCAGCTGCGGAGAGCTGGTCACCGCGGCACACCACGTGGGAAAACCTGCGATGGGGATCCTCGGGAGCAGGTGAACGTGGTTGGACGCAGTTGCGGCGCCTCCCCCAGTCGAGGGAGGCGCCGCAATCAGGCCATTGTGCCTTGTCAGGCAGCGTAGAACGTCACGATCTTGGCGAAATCGGCAGCCTTGAGGGAGGCGCCACCCACGAGGGCGCCGTCCACGTCGGGCTTGCTCATGATCTCCACGACATTGCCCGGCTTCACGGAGCCGCCGTACTGGATGCGCACGGACTCGGCGGTGGCCTCGTCGTACATCTCGGCGACGGCCTTGCGGATGGCTCCGCAGACCTCCTGTGCATCGTCGGCGGTGGCGGTCTCGCCGGTGCCGATGGCCCAGATGGGCTCGTAGGCAATGACGAGCTTGGCGACGTCAGCCGCGCTGATGCCGTCGAGATCGGCCTTGATCTGGCCGACGGTGTGCTCGACGTGCTTGCCCGCCTTGCGGACGTCCAGGGGCTCACCACAGCAGATGATCGGCGTCATGCCGGCCTCGATGATCTTCTTGGCCTTGGCGTTGACGAGCTCGTCGGACTCCTCGTGGTACTCACGACGCTCGGAGTGGCCGACGACAACGTAGCTGCAGCCGAGCTTGGAGAGCATGGTGCCAGACACCTCACCGGTGTAGGCACCGTCGTCGTGGGCGGAGATGTCCTGGGCACCGTAGGTGATCGGCAGCTTGTCGCCGTCGATGAGCACCTGCACTGAGCGGATGTCGGTGAACGGCGGGATGACGACGGCCTCGGCCTTGGACTTGTCGTAGCCGGCCTCGGCGAGAGCCTGACCCAGGTCCTGGACGAGGGTCACCGCGTCCAGGTGGTTCACGTTCATCTTCCAGTTGCCAGCGAGAATCGGGGTGCGAGTCATCAGTTGTTCTCCTTCAGGACAGCGATTCCGGGAAGTTCCTTGCCCTCCATGAGCTCGAGGGAGGCACCGCCACCGGTCGAGATGTGACCGAACTGGTCATCGTCGAAGCCGAGGGCGCGCACGGCGGAGGCGGAGTCGCCACCACCGACCACCGACAGGCCGTCAACCTTGGTGAGGGCCTCGGCAACGGTCTTGGTGCCCTGCTCCAGGCCCTTGATCTCGAAGACGCCCATCGGGCCGTTCCAGAAGACGCTGGTGGCCTGCTCGATGGCAGCGGCGTAGGCCTTCTCGGTCTCGGGGCCGATGTCCAGGCCCATCTTGTCGGCCGGGATGGCGTCGACGGGGACGACGTCGACCTGACCCACGGTGTGGGCGTCGAAGTCCACCTCGGAGGCGACGCGTACGTCGGTGGGCAGCAGGATCTGCTTGCTGGTGGCCTCGGCCTGCTCGAGGTACTTCTTGCAGGTCTCGATGGAGGCGTCGTCGACAAGCGACTTGCCGACCTCGTACCCCTGGGCCTTGAGGAAGGTGAAGAGCATGCCGCCGCCGATGACGAGGGTGTCGGCAACCTTGAGCAGATTGTCGATGACGGCGAGCTTGTCAGCGACCTTGGCGCCACCGAGGACGACGACGAACGGACGCTTGGGCTCGGCGGTGAGACCCTCGAGGACCTCGACCTCCTTGGCCACCAAGGAGCCAGCGGCATTGGGCAGCAGCTTGGCCAGGTCGTAGACCGAGGCCTGCTTGCGGTGCACGACGCCGAAGCCGTTGGAGACGTAGTACTCACCGAACTCGGCGTACTTCTTGGCGAGATCAAGACGCTCGGTGGCATCCTTGCTGGTCTCACCGGGCTCGAAGCGGACATTCTCAACCAAGCAGACGTCTCCGTCGGAGAGCGAGGCGGACAGCTCCTGGGCAGAGGGGCCCACGACGTCCTCGGCAAGCTTGACGTCGAGGTTCATGAGCTCGCCCAGACGCTTGGCGACCGGGGCCAGGGAGAACTTGGGGTTGACCTCACCCTTGGGGCGTCCCAGGTGGGCCAGCACGGTGACGCGGGCGCCAGCCTCGTGAAGCTGGGTCAGGGTGGGCAGAGCGGCCTTGATGCGGCCGTCGTCAGTGATCTTGTCGCCGTCGAGCGGCACGTTGAAATCGCAACGGATGACGACACGCTTGCCGCGCAGGTCACCCAGATCGTCAACAGACTTCATGACAGTCCTTTCAGATCGGATTGGTGGAAGGTGGTGTGCGGTGGCCCGGCCGGACCACACCGTTTCACGTGATGCGTGGCTCACGTGATGTGGGGCCGCACGGATCACGAGGAGCCAATGACCCTCAGGTGCGAGCTGGCACATGGGCAGGACATGCAGGGCAACAGTTCGGTTTCCCTGATGCCGGGAGCCATGCGCCGCAACGGATCGTGCCGTGTCGGCCGGGAGATGACGACGGCCCCGCGCCCACGTGGGGCACGGGGCCGTCTTGAGATCACATCCGCAGTGTTGTCGGGATGTCTCAGGCCAGCTTGGAGGCGACGAGCTCGGTCAGGTCGACCAGGCGGTTGGAGTAGCCCCACTCGTTGTCGTACCAGGAGAGCACCTTGACGAGGTTGCCGATGACCTTGGTCTCGGTGGCGTCGAAGATGCTGGAGTGCGAGTCACCCATGATGTCGGTGGAGACGATCGGGTCCTCGGTGTAGGCCAAGATGCCCTTGAGCGGGCCCTCGGCAGCCTTCTTCACGGCGGCCTGGACGGCCTCGACGGAGACCTCCTTGGAGGCCTGGAAGGTGAGGTCGGTCAGGGAGCCGGTCGGGGTGGGGACGCGGACGGCGAGACCGTCGAACTTGCCCTTGAGCTCCGGCAGGACCAGCGACACGGCCTGGGCGGCACCGGTCTTGGTGGGGATCATGTTGAGGGCGGCGGCACGGGCGCGACGCAGATCCTTGTGGGGGGCGTCCTGCAGACGCTGGTCACCGGTGTAGGCGTGAACGGTGGTCATGATGCCGTGCTCGATGCCGAACTCGTCGTTCAGGACCTTGGCCAGCGGAGCCAGGCAGTTGGTGGTGCAGGAAGCGTTGGAGATGATGTTGTGCTTCGCATTGTCGTAGTCGCCGTCGTTGACGCCCATGACGAAGGTGCCGTCAACGTTCTTGCCGGGAGCGGAGATGACGACCTTCTTGGCGCCGGCCTCGATGTGGGCCTGAGCCTTGGTGCCATCGGTGAACAGACCGGTGGACTCGACGGCGATGTCAACGCCGAGATCCTTCCAAGGGAGGTTCTTCGGGTCACGCTCGCCGAGGACCTTGATCTGCTTGCCGTCGACGGTGATGGAGTCCTCGTCGTAGCTGACCTCTCCGGGGAAACGGCCCAGGATGGAGTCGTACTTCAGGAGGTGGGCCAGGGTCTTGGTGTCGGTGAGGTCGTTGACGGCGACGACCTCGAGGTCAGCGCCCTGATCCTTGAGAGCGCGGAAGAAGTTGCGGCCAATGCGGCCGAATCCATTGATACCAACCTTGACGGTCATTAAGTGATCTCCTCCGGATGAGGTGTGTGCTTTGACTGCACTTGGACATGTCCAACAATAGCCGCTGTTCAAAATCTGTGGGCGCATGGCCCTCATGGTGAACACACGTGCTGATCGGCACCGGCACCGCCGGAACCTCTGCCATTGGGGAATGGCCATTGGGGAATGCCTCATCTCACAACCGGGCGGCACGGGTCAGTGGCCGCGTCCACGCTCTGCCGATGCGGCATCGGCGGTGGTGGGCAGATTGCGCGACCTGGCCTCCTTGTCGGCCATTGCCAGCAGGCGACGGATTCGTCCCGCGATGGCGTCCTTCGTCAGGGGTGGTACGTGGAACTGCCCCAGTTCCTCCAGGCTGGCGTCCTTGTGCTCCAGACGGAGCTCTCCTGCCTTGAGCAAATGCTCCGGGACGTCGTCACCCAGTATTTCCAGGGCACGACGAACGCGCAGTGAGGCCGTCTGGGCCGCCTGTGCGGATCGGCGGGAATTGGCGTCATCGAAGTTCGCCAGTCGGTTCACACCAACGTGGGATTCCTGCGCAGCCAGGCTCTCGCGCCAGGCACGGACCCCCTCGACGGCCCCCATGACGGTGAACAGCGTCGAGATGGCATCGGCGTCTCGGACGATGGCTCGATCCACGTGACGCGTGCGACGAGTCTTTGCTGGCACGTTCAGTCTGCGAGCCGAGCCAACCAGGGCCAAGGCCGCCTCCGGGCTGGGTGAGAGCACTTCGAGGCAGATGGACTGACTGGAATGCGTCAATGCCCCATTGCCCAGGAAGGCGCCACGCCAGATGGCGGCCTGACAGCATTTCCCGGACCCAACGACCGACGCCGGCAAGCCTCGCACCGGCCTACCCGCCCGATCCACGAGTCCGGTCAGTCGAGCAAGCTCGGCTCCACCTCGCACCATCCGCAGAAGATACCGGGTATTGCTCGTCGACTCCGAGGGGCCGATGACGATCATCTCGCACTGGAGGTTGAAGGCGTCCCGAATGGCTTCCGCAAAGCGGTCGGCAGCCTGGCGAGTGTCGAACTCGGCCTCGACGACGACGTGCCCACGCACCACCTGTACCCGTCCCGCGAAACGCAGCATCGCGGTGATCTCAGCGCACCGGCAGCATGCCTTCGCCGTCTCGACACGAGCCAGTTCCACCTTGATGTCCGTGGTGAGAGCCATGATGGCGCCTTTCCTTGTCCGGATCCACGACCAGGATCCTCGTCCAGATGCCAGCCGGGGCTGGCACGGTGATTCGAGGCTCCCCGAGCCTCACGACGTCAGCGAATGCGTCGAAAGCGTGTCACCGGATGCGCACCCCCATGACCTCGGCGTAGGCCGAGGCCAGCCGCAACGGGTCATGACGTGCCGAACCGTCGTGCATGGCCAGATCGGCCTCGACGATTCGTGCTCCCAGGTTGCGCGCGAACGTCCCCAGATGCGGATCGCTCCGTGCGAAGGAGCGATCGGCAAGGACGACATCGAACCTAATACGCGGCTCGTGCTCGGCCAACACCTCCAGGTGTCGTGCTGGGCTGAAGCCGTTGGTCTCGTCGGCCCCGGCAACATTGAGGGTGAGGATCTTGAGGGCGTCGGAATCCATGATGGCCTCGACGATCTGTGGCACGAGCAGGTGTGGCATCACCGAGGTGAACCACGATCCGGGGCCCAGTACGAGCACGTCGGAGGTCTCGATGGCCTCCAGCACCGACGGGCTGGCCGGCGGGTCGGGCGGGTCGAGGTGCACCTCGATCACCTCGGCGCTCGTCTTGGCGATGGTCGACTGGCCGGTGAGACTGTACATCTCGTCGGGACGGTTCGGGTCCAGGCCGACGACCTCGGCAGTGATGTCCAGGGGCATGAGCGACATCGGCAGCACACGACCCCGGGTGCCGAGCAGCTGACCCACCATGTCCAGGCCCGCCACCGGGTCATCCAGCTCCTGCCACAGCCCGGCAATGAGCAGATTGCCGATGGCATGCCCCGCCAGCGGTCCATCGCCACGGAACCGGGACTGCATCACCTGGGCCCAGGTACGCCCCACGAAGTCATCGGCACACAACGCGGCCAGCGCCTGACGTAGGTCACCAGGCGGTAGACAGTCGAACTCCTCACGCAGGCGTCCGGACGATCCGCCGTTGTCGGCCACCGTCACGACGGCGGTGATGCGGTCGGTGATGCGGCGCATGGCGCGCAGCGAGGCCGCCAGGCCGTGCCCTCCACCGAAGGCGGTGACGGCTGGCCGATACATCGGGGTCGCGGCACCGATCGGCCCGTAGTCATTGCCTTCATATCCGTTGCCCCCGTAGGCGGCGTTGTCGTCGTACTCGGGGTAAAACTGCGACGTCATCGTCATTCCCTCCCCAGATCTCGATGCAGGACGGCGGTGCGTCGTCCTCGAGACCGTAGTCTGGCCGCCAGTTCCTCGGTGATCGCGGTACTGCGGTGTTTGCCACCGGTGCAGCCGATGGCCACCGTCACCTGTTTCTTCCCTTCCCGAAGATAGCCGTCCTCCATGCCGGTGAGCAGTTGGTCCACTCCGGCAACGAAGCCCACGGCTCCCGGTTGCGCCAGGACGTAGGAGGACACGTCCGGCGACAGCCCAGTCTTGGGGCGCAGCTCCGGCACCCAGAACGGGTTGGGCAGGAAGCGCACGTCGAAGACGAGGTCGGCATCCACCGGGACCCCACGTTTGAAGCCGAAGGACATCACCTGGTAGGCCAAGCCGGTCGTCTCGTCGACGGCGAAGGCGTGGTCAATGCGCTGAGCCAGCTGGCGGGTGGTGATTCCCGAGGTGTCGATGACGAGGTCGGCGTCGGCGCGCAAGGTGGAGAGCATTCGCCGTTCCAGGGCGATGGCCTCCAGCAGGTGCCCGCCACGCTGCAGTGGCAGGGGGCGACGGCTGGACTCCTGACGTTTGACGATCGTCTCGTCGGTGGCCTCCAGAAAGAGAATCTCTGGATCGATGCCCCGGTCGCGCAGTTGTGAGAGGGCGTCTCCCAGGGAATCGAAGAGACTGCGGGTACGCACGTCGGCCACCACTGCCAGGAGTCGAATGCCGTGGCTGTCGACCTCGTCGCACAGGGCGGTCAGCATCGTCGGCGGCAGATTGTCGACGACGTACCAGCCCAGGTCCTCCATGGCGTGGGCCGCAGTACGCCTACCCGCTCCGGACATGCCGGTGATGACGGCGACACGCTGGGGTGGCTGGGAGCCGTCGGGATTCGTCGTAGTGGTCACGGTGTCCATCGTAGGCAGTTCGAGAGGATCATGTGCTGCCATGTCCATGGGATCATGCCCGTCACGGATCTTCCCGGTCTGCGCAGAACCCATCATGATGAGCGAGCAGTGAACGGTGGGATGTCGTTCACTCCTCGATCACCTCGCCGGTGGCAGTGTTGACGCCAGTCGGCGTCTGCTCACCCTGCAGGGCCGTGACGACCTGGGTGGCAAGTTTGGGGCCGAACCCGGGCAGCTCGGCAATCTCCTCGGCACTGGCGCGACGCAGCGCCCGCACCGAGGAGAATTTCTTGAGCAGGGCCTTGCGACGCACCTCCCCCAGCCCAGGCACGTCGTCCAGGACGGACTCGACCATCGCCTTGGACCGTTTGGACCGGTGAAAGGTGATGGCGAACCGGTGGGCCTCGTCACGCAACCGCTGCAGCAGGTAGAGCCCCTCCGAGGTACGCGGCAGGATGACCGGCCACTCCTCGTCGGGCAGCCACACCTCCTCGAGACGTTTGGCGAGGCCACACAGGGCGATCTCGTCGTCCAGCCCGAATTCCTCGAGCACCTGCTGGGCGGCGTGCACCTGAGGTGCACCCCCGTCGACGACGATGAGGTGCGGGGCGTAGGCGAACTTGCGCGGGGCACCGGTCGTGGGGTCGACGAGAGTACCGGTGACCTCACCGTCGGGTTCGGCGGCAGCAGCCATCTGTTCCCGATCCTGCTGCAGGCGGCGAAGGCGTCTTGAAAGCACCTCGTGCATGGCGGCGAAGTCGTCGGAGCCGTCGAAACTCTTGATGACGAACCGGCGATATTCCGACTTGCGCGGCATGCCGTCCTCGAAGACGACCATGGAGCCCACGACGTTCGTGCCCTGGATGTGGGAGATGTCGTAGGACTCCATGCGCAGCGGGGCACGGTCCAACCCGAGCGCCTCCTGGATCTCCTCCAGGGCGCGGGTGCGGGTGGCGAGGTCGGAGGAGCGTTTGAGCTTGTGCTGTTCGAGCACCTCCTGGGCATTGCGGGTGACGGTGTCCATGAGGGTGCGTTTGTCGCCACGCATCGGCACGCGCAGGTTCACCCTGGAGCCGCGCAGGTTCGTGAGCAGTTCGCCCAGGCCCTCCAGGGAGCTCGGTTCGACCGAGACGAGGACCTCCTTGGGGATCGCCGGACCCTGCCCGTCGTCACGGATCTGACCGGAGGTGCCGTCGGGGTCCAGTCCGTAGAGCTGCAGCAGGAACTCCTCCATGAGCTCGGCGGGTTCGGCGTCGTCGGCACGGTCGGCCACCCAGCCGCGTTCGCCACGGACTCGCCCGTTGCGCACGTGGAAGATCTTCACCCCCACCTCCAGGGGATCCACCGCCAGGGCGATGACGTCGGCGTCGGTGCCGTCGGTGAGCACGATGGCGTTGCGCTCCATGGCCTTGGTGAGCGAGTCCAACGAGTCACGCAGCACGGCGGCCCGCTCGAACTCAAGGTTCTCGGCAGCCTCGTCCATCTCGGTACGGATGCGTCGCAGGATCGGCGCGGTGCGCCCGGCCATGAAGGAGCAGAAGTCCGCGACGATGGCACGATGCTCGTCGGGGCCGATCCGGTCCACACAGGGAGCCGAGCACTTGCCGATGTAGCCCAGCAGGCAGGGGCGTCCCTGGGAGCGGGCCCGGTTGAACACGCCGGTGGAGCACGAACGCATCGGGAAGACGCGCAGCAGGGTCTCCATGGTGTCGCGAATGGCCCACGCCTGGCCGAACGGGCCGAAGTAGCGCCACCCCTTGCGGCGTTTGCCACGGCCGACGAACACGCGTGGGAACTCATCGCTCCATGTGATGCACAGCCACGGGTACGACTTGTCGTCGCGGTACATGACGTTGAACCGTGGGTCGAACTCCTTGATCCACGTGTACTCGAGCTGCAGGGACTCCAACTCGTTCTGCACGACGGTCCACTGCACGTGGGCGGCGGTGGTGACCATGCGCTGGGTGCGCGGGTGCAGGGCCGAGATGTCCTGGAAGTACGAGTTGAGACGGTTGCGCAGGTTCTTCGCCTTGCCGACGTAGATGACCTGACCGTGCTCGTCGCTGAATCGGTAGACGCCGGGCTGGGTGGGGATCGTGCCGGGGGCGGGGCGGTAGGTGGACGGGTCAGCCACGGTTCGGCCCTGCCGAGGTGGAGACCACCACGTTCAGAGGTGCTGGCCCCCACCACACTGGACTCGGTGCAGCTGGTCTCGGGATCGCGGGGAGTTGCTCCGCCGGATTGGACTCCACCGGACCCAGACACATTGGACGCGATCCACGCGACCCAGTTGCGAGGCAAGCCGGGGTGGGCGCGCTGGCATCACGCATGTTCACGCCTCCCCACGGTCAAGACATCGGCGAGCAGAGGTCTACGGTACCTGCTCACCCAACTGGAGCAAGCGTGAGAGCACCAATGACAGGGAACTGCCAACGGATGGGGTCAGGACCAGTCTTCCTTATAGGCGTCATCACAATAACTGATAGGACCTGCCGGTCCATCAGAGACGTAGATGGTCGTGACATGGCGATCCTCGTAATCCAACCAGAAGGCCATGGAGTGTCCACCACTGCTGATGGCCAAACCCTCCGTGGGCGATTGTGAGCCAACCGTCACTGGTTTCAGAGCCGAACCATAGATCTTGCGCAGCTGCTTCTCGGACATACCGACGTGGGCACCAGATCGGGTGTGGAACTTCGGATCCCTGGTGCCCACATGTTTGATGACGGTACCACTGTCATCGGGAACGATGTCCAAATTACGTGGCCTGCCCGGAACCCTGACGATGCCGCACGAGTCATCATATTGTGCCCCCGGCATATTTTTGACCTGCGATCCAACCTTTGCTGGACCAAAACCTTGCATGGTGAAGCTGGCATTCTTCCACGGACCGGGATCCATGTCGAAGATCAATTGGCTGCCCTTCACCTTGGCAATACCTGACATGGGAACACCAGTGATGTCTGCGGTAAATCTGATGTCGTGGCCATGGGCAGTCACCGTTTTTCCATTGAACCCATGTACAGCCGCAGGGTTCAAGGATTCCAAGCCTTTGAAAGCGATGAGACGTCCACCACGACCTACGACAGCGAGAAAGTCCGGCAAAGGTGCATTTCCTCCCGTGTAGCAGTTCAAGAAGGAAACCTGTTCTCGGACCCGATCCCCATTGACGTCCACGGAAGCTGAGGTGCCGACGAGCCTCACGTCAATGTGATTTTTCTTGTCATGGAACTCGCCGTTGGACAGTCGTGCGTCTGCAGAGACAGTGCAATCACTCGGAATCTCCATCGACTCCAGATCAGCCTTCGTCGCATCAGGCTTGTGCGGGGTCGGAGTGGGGGTGGGCGTAGGCGTTGGGGTGGCGGAGGGCGTCACCGACGCCGACGTACCCACGGAAGATACTGAAGAGGATGCCTGTGCAGACGCCGACACCTTGAAAGCAGGTGATACCTGCGTGGATGAATCCTTCGACGACCCACACGCCGTCAATACGAGAGCCGCAGCAGCACCAACGGCAACAACCTTGCAATGCCTCATAGCGATAACACTAACCGTGAATACGTGATGCCAGTGCACGGGGTTGGAATTGAGTACCCATCTATCCGATCTTCCTGGTGACAGGTGACCTGAACACCATGGGAGCGTGTGCCCGGTAGAAAGATGAGCATTCAACGGTATTGAATGAACGTGGCAACCATCCATGTCAGAAGCTATCTCTTCATAGAACACGCCCAGCTGGGACTCGAAAGGTCTCAACCCCGATCTCCGTGGCCCCCATCATGATCCCTCGTCAACTGCCTCGTGGAGCGTCTGCATGTGTGCACCACTAGGCAGAACAGTATGCCAGCGGCAGTCCATTGATGATGACCGTGGGCGCAGCTCACCAGTAGGCTGATGCCGTGCATCTTCTCCTCATCCGCCACGGACAGTCCACCAACAACGCACTCGCCAACCAAGGAGGAAACGCCTACACCACCGGTCGTCTACCCGACCCGGAACTCACCGAACTCGGGCACCGTCAGGCGCACGCGCTCGCCGACTGGATTCCCGGCGTCGACCCGCGCCCGACGCACATCTACTGCTCCCCCATGAGCCGTACCCTGCAGACCGCCGCGCCACTGGCCGACGCCCTCGATCTTCCGATCGGTGTCAAGAGCCTGCTGCACGAACGCCCCGGTCCGGTGCAGATCACCCCGGATGGACCCCGAGCCCACCCCGGCTCGTCGCGCTCCGCGCTTGCCGCACACACCCCGCGTGCCGTCCTCGATCCAGACATCACCGCGGACGGCTGGTACCACGACGACATCGAGACCCCGGCCCATGCCGTCGAGCGGGCCAGCCGGATCGCGTCGTGGCTTATCAGTGCCCACGCCGATGACGACGTCGTCGCCTGGGTGGGGCACGGCGCCATCGGGGCACTCACCCTGGAGACGATCATCGCTCCACAGCGCGCCGCCCAGCTGGCCGACTACCCCACCGGCACCGAACCGTGGTGGTTCAACCTGGCCAACACGTCCACCTCGATGATCGAGATCCATCCCAACTCCTGTGAAGTGCACTGGATCAACCGAGTCGATCACCTCGTCGTCGCCGGCATGGTGCATGGCGCACGAGCCAGCGCCACCGGAAATCCCGGCACCCGCTGAGAGCAGCGCCCACCTGCCACCCTCAGCCCCTGAAGCTCTCTCCAGAACCAAGGGAACTGAAGGCCTTGGCCCCAGCCCTGTCACGAACAGGAAGGTTGAGATCTTGGGGCGTGACCGACGCCGCCCTGCCCCGGGCGGTCCCGCACGCAACGGCTCCACTCCCCCTGGAAGGGTAGGAGCGACTCATCCACCACGACAGCACCACCGGTTCCCCGGCTCCACTCCCCCAGAGGGGTGGGCGGTGAGGATCACCATCCACTGCGTGCCTGGGCCCCATCCACTGCCCACCCCGCGCGCCTGCAGCAGGGTGTGATGCACCGGGGATCGGGCTGGACGTTGCCGTTATGGGCTACCCCACGCATCTGGAGCAGAGTGCAAGGACTTTGTGGTTCTTGCGTCTGGGGTAGCGTCCGCCCCACGCACCTAGGGTGGCCCACCCCTCAGAGAATCTCCGCCAGGAACTGCCCGGTGAACGAGTCGGGACAGGCCGCAACCTCCTCCGGGTTGCCCTGTGCCACGACAGTGCCGCCGCCGTCTCCCCCGCCAGGGCCCATGTCGATGATCCAGTCGGCCGTCTTGATGACGTCCAGATTGTGCTCGATGACGATCACCGAGTTGCCCTGTTCGACGAGCCTGCCGAGCACCTTGAGCAGTTTGTTGATGTCCTCGAAGTGCAGCCCGGTGGTGGGCTCGTCGAGGACGTAGAGGGTACGCCCCGTCGAGCGTCGCTGCAGCTCGGAGGCAAGCTTGACGCGCTGCGCCTCACCGCCGGACAGGGTGGTCGCAGGCTGCCCCAGTCGCACGTATCCCAGCCCCACCTCGACGAGGGTCTTGAGGTGCCGGTGGATGGACTTGATCGGCTCGAAGAACTCCGCTGCCTCCTCGATCGGCATGTCGAGCACGTCGGCGATCGTCCTGCCCTTGTAGTGCACCTCCAGCGTCTCGCGGTTGTAGCGTGCGCCGTGGCACACCTCACAGGGGACGTAGACGTCGGGCAGGAAGTTCATCTCGATCTTGATGGTGCCTTCCCCCTGGCAGTTCTCACACCGCCCACCCTTGATGTTGAACGAGAACCGCCCCTGCTGGTAGCCGCGCATCTTCGCCTCGGGGGTCTGGGCGAACAGCGCGCGAATCTTGTCGAACACTCCGGTGTAGGTGGCCGGGTTGGAGCGTGGGGTACGCCCGATCGGCGACTGGTCGACGTGGATCACCTTGTCTACCTCGTCAACACCCGTCACAGTGTCGTGTCTGCCCGGGACCGTGCGCGCCCCGTGCAGACGACTGGCCAGTGAGGTGTAGAGGATCTGGTTGACGAGCGTCGACTTGCCCGAACCACTCACGCCGGTGACGACGACGAACTGCCCCAGCGGGAAGGTGACGTCGATGTTCTTGAGATTGTTCTGACGCGCCCCCTTGACGACGAGATCACGGCCGGTGCGAGGACGACGCTCCTGCGGCACCGGGATCGAGCGTCTGCCTGCCAAGTAGGCCCCGGTGAGGGATTCCCTGCTGGCGAGCAGCTGTTTGACCGGGCCGCTCACGACGATCTTGCCGCCGTGCTCACCGGCTCCCGGGCCGACGTCTACCACCCAGTCGGCCTCGCGGATCGTCTCCTCGTCATGTTCGACGACGATGAGCGTGTTGCCCATGTCTCGCAGCCGCACGAGGGTCTCGATGAGACGACGGTTGTCGCGCTGGTGCAGCCCGATGGACGGCTCGTCAAGCACGTAGAGCACACCCACCAGGCCCGAGCCGATCTGCGTGGCGAGCCGGATCCGCTGGGCCTCACCGCCCGACAGCGATCCCGCCGAGCGCGACAGGGTGAGGTAGTCCAGGCCGACGTCGACGAGGAAACGCAGCCTGGCTCGTACCTCCTTGACCACTCGCGCCGAGATCATGGCGTCGCGCTCGCTGAGGGTGAGGGCGTCGAAGAATTCCGACGCCTTGCCCACCGACATGTCGGCGACATCGGCGATGGAGTGCCCGTCCACCGTCACCGCCAGACTGGACGGTTTGAGGCGTTTGCCGTCGCAGGCCGGGCAGGGATGTTCGCGCAGGTACTGCCCCCACCGCGACCGGGCCGAGTCCGTCTCGGCCTCGTCGTAACGACGACGCACGTAGTGCAGCACGCCCTCGTAGTTCTGCGAGAACGAACGCACCCGCCCGAATCGGTTGCGGTAGGTCACCATGACCGGGTCGCCATCACCCTCCAGGACGAGCTTGCGCACCTTCGCAGGCAGCTCGGCCCACGGCAGGGTCGGGTCGAAGTCGTGATCGGCACCCAACCCTTCGAAGACGTGCTTGAAATGCCTGGCCACCTGGGGAGTCGCCCACGGCGCGACGGCACCGTCGACCAGACTCACTTGGGAATCGGGGACGACGAGCTCCGGGTCGACGTCCTGGGTCGTTCCCAGCCCGGAGCACACCGGGCAGGCACCCCACGGGCCGTTGAACGAGAACTGCCTCGGCTCCAGCTCATCCATCTCGACGTCGTGGCCATTGGGGCAGGCCAGATTCTCCGAGAACCGCCGTTCCCGGTCCGGGGCGTCCTCGGGACGATCGACGAAATCGACGGCGACAACGCCACTCGCCAACCGCATGGCGGTCTCCACCGACTCGGTGAGCCGCTGCTTGATCGAGGGCTTGACGACGAGCCGGTCGACGACCACGTCGATGTCGTGCTTGCGTTTCTTGTCCAGGGCCGGCACCTCACCCAGCCGGTACACCGTGCCGTCCACCCGCACACGAGTGAAACCGTCGGTGGTGAGCTGGCGGAACAGTTCGACGTACTCCCCCTTGCGGCCACGTACCACTGGGGCGAGCACCTGGAACTTGGTGCGTTCGTCGATGGTGAGCAGCCGGTCGACGACCTGCTGTGGCGTCTGCTTGGCGATGGGTTCACCACAGATCGGACAGTGCGGCACACCGATGCGCGCCCACAACAGACGCAGGTAGTCGTGGATCTCGGTGATGGTGCCCACCGTGGAACGCGGGTTGCGCGAGGTCGACTTCTGGTCGATGGACACCGCCGGGGACAGCCCCTCGATGAAGTCGACGTCGGGCTTGTCCATCTGACCGAGGAACTGACGTGCATATGCCGACAGGGACTCGACGTAGCGGCGCTGACCCTCGGCGAAGATCGTGTCGAAGGCCAGGGATGACTTGCCCGAACCACTGAGGCCAGTGAAGACGATGAGCTGGTCCCGAGGAAGCTCCACGTTGACATTGCGCAGATTGTGTTCCCGGGCTCCCCGCACGACTATTCGATCACCACTCACGTCCAGCCATGTTACGGGAGGGGACGGAGTAATCCTCACAGATCAGCCAGGCGCGCAGGTAGACGTTTTCTCATGGCGTCGAGTCCTCAAGGGCCAGGTCTGCTCAGAACCGCACCATCTCAACCACTTCCGAACTCACAAGGGTGAGGTTCGTCCGGCGACGGCAGACCAGCCTTGGTGAGGACCACTTCCGAGTCCGCACGGGTGAGATCCTGCAGCAGGCTGGAAGTGCCGGCCCCAAACGGCACGCCACTTCACGGCTCCGCAGCCGTCTCGGCGAAACCCAGGCCGACTTCGAACGATATGCCCGCTTCACGACCCCACAACCATCCCAGCAGGCTCCAAGCCGATCCTGAACAACATGCCCGCTTCCGTGGAAAACCTGTTTCCCCGGAACTCCGCCGCCACCTCGGCGGGCCCAAGTCGACCTCGTACGATAAGCGCGCCTCACGACTCCACAGTCACTTCGGCGGGTCCGAACCGGCCTCGAACGATGCGACCTCTCCCCGACTCCACAGCCGCCTCGGTAAGACCCAAACCGACCCCGAGCAATAAGCCCGCTTCCGTGGAAAACCTGTTTCCCCGGAGCTCCGCTGCCACCCCATGTGGCACCAACCGCAATCTGCAACAGGAAAACCACAGCAACTTCACCGTGGCGTCCCCACACTCCCCCAACACCATGGCACCAGGGCGGCACCATGACATCAGGCGCGACCTCCCCCCATCTCAGGTGCGGCCCTCCTCCCCATTGCAGATTCCAGATCCGCACGGATCCCAGCTGGTAGGACGGGCGTGCGTCTACCAGGTTGTCGCAGATTTCAGTCCCACACGGATCCAGCCCCGCAAGCCTGCGTGGTCGACCGTGACCAATCCCCTCCGTGGAAATCTCGTTCCCGCCGATCACTCTGCTGCCCCACGTGGCAGCACTTTCACTTCACAACGGATTTACCACAGCTCACAGCTTTCACATCCCCGTTTTCACGTCCCGGTGCTACTCGTTTCTCACCCCATGACAGACACGCCAAGCCATGTCTTCGATCAGACTGGGCACGGAGGTAGGCAGACCCGAATAGGCCGCCGGGTCTACTGCCGATGCGTCCAATCCGTACATGGCCCAAACCGTGCATGGGGAACAGGCTTCGTGGAAATCCTGTTCACAACGCAACCATCTACCATCTCTCGTGGCAGTATCCACGGCGCGTAACAGAAAAGCCACAGCTCGCCGGAAGATGCCGAGGCCATGAAGGCTGCACGCCACAAGGACGTCACGAGGCCCCCGCGGCAGCTCCCCCGGAGTCAGTGCATCTCCCAATTTGCCCATGGACCCTTGTTGGGACACCTGGAGCGCATCGATCTGAAATTGAGGCCAGGCAACTGCTGCCGCTACGGACGACGGGTCTCAGAGCGTCCCACCTGCCACCCCATGTGGCAGCAGACGCACTCGCCCACCACAATTCCACGCCCAGCCACGACCCGCATGAGTGGATAGTGTCGCTCCAACCCTGCTGAACCGAGGGAGGATCGTTTCAGCAGATCAGACAATATATGGTCGAGTCATGACCACCTCGCAGACGCACTCATCGGGGTTACGCATTGATGCACCCATGTCCGAGGTCCGCCAAGCGAAAAGGGATGCCACCCAGCGACTGCTCGGTGCCACCATGGACATTTCCGATGAGCAATGGCAGTCTCCCAGTCTGCTACCGGGGTGGACACGCGCGCATGTCGCAACGCATTTGGCACGAGGTGCCCAAGCCCTGGGTCGAGTGGCCTCAGCACTCGTCAACAGTGAGCAACCCGGTCCCCTGTACGAATCACGCGAAAATCGCATCTCCGAGATCGAACGCGGGTCGGAACGTCCGGGAGTCGAACTGCAGATCGACATGGACACAGCAGCAGGCGAACTCCACGAGATCTTTGACGCACTTGATCCTGTGGACCCCGCCACACCAGTGATCCTCGGCCCGGGGATACTCGTCCATGCCCACGAGCTCCCCTCCGTCCGTCTGGCGGAGGTCGTGCTGCACCACGTCGATTTGGACATCGACTTTGATCTGCGCAGTCTTGACGACCTCAGCGCTCGCATACTGCTGCAATGGGTGTGTTTCCGACTCCACAACCGTGCAGACGTTCCGGCGCTGCGCATCGTGTCAGACTCCGGTTACACCGACCGCATTGGTTCAAGCGGTTTTGCCACAACAGTGCATGGCTCAGACGCCGAACTCGCCGGGTGGTTGTCCGGACGTGGCACTTCGAATTCTCTCACCGGGGCCGAGCACCTGGTGATCCCGCTGCTGAGCTGACGGAAGGCACTCATGGCGGACGTGGAGACAAATCCACGGGGATAGTTCACGATGCCCGTACGCAACAGCAATTGTCTGACCGAGTGCTCATCTGCATATATGGACGCATTCGGCGGACATCATCCCACCCATCGACACAGCTTCAGTCGCGCCCACTCGCTCCCGGGTGCAGACGGGAGTACGTCAGTGACGCCACCGTCGTGACGATGAGGGTGACGATGATGACCCCCAGAGAGACGCCTTCCGACGTCTCTGCAGAGAACCCCAACCATTTCTCATCGAGACCGTAATGGTTCATGGCATGCCCCACGAGTTTGAGAGAAATGAACCCCAAGATGACTGCCAGACCCAACTGCAGGAAAACCAGCCTGTTGAGCAGATTTCCCAACAGGAAATACAGTTGCCGAAGCCCCATGAGAGCAAAGACGTTTGCTGTGAAAATGAGGTAAGGCTCATTGGTCAATCCATAACTTGCCGGGATGGAATCCAGGGCGAAGAGTAGATCCGTACTCCCCAGAGCAACAATCACGGTGAGCATGGACGTGGCCAGACGCTTACCATCCTCCTTGACCAGAAATGCCGTTCCACGGTAGTCACCAGTGGTGGGGACTCGGCGCTTCACCCATCTCATGAGGGCGTTGTCGGGAGCATCCCCCTCACTGCCATCCGTGGAGAAGTACTCCTTGACCAAGCTGATCGCCGAGTACAACAGGAAAAGTCCGAAGACGAAGAACACCCAAGCCCAGGCGTCGAGGACAGCCTTGCCAAGTGCAATGAAAACGCCGCGGAAAACCAAGGCAAGAATGATTCCACACAACAATGCGAATTGCTGCAATTTCTCCGGAACCTTCAACTTGCTCATGAGAATGATGAAGATGAACAAATTGTCCAGAGACAGACTGTATTCAGTTATCCACACCGCATAGAACTGACGCCCCCATGACCTACCGGCGAGCATCCAGACGCCCATCCCGAAAATCAACGCAAGCCCGATGTAAACGCTGACCCAGATGCTGCATTCCTTGGCAGATGGTTTGTGTGGGTGCCGTTTCATGAGGAGCACATCAAAGATGAGCAGACCGAGCATGACGGCGATGGTGATGATCCAAGTGTACGAGTGGACAGGCATCGGGCCTCCTGACGTGCATGGGAAGGTCCGAAGGTCTCGTCCACTCCAAGTCACTCTCGGAGTCGGGTGGCCGGATCGCGATGGCGCGACCGTGGTGACGACCACAGCATTCGCAGACTACTCCCCCTCAGGAGTTACCAGTGTGACATCCCGTGACCCGCTCTGTCACCTTGTTTTTCTGTTGCAGAAAAGCCCTGCGCGACATGTACGGCCGATTCCCCCACCCCGACGATCCCTGAGGTCGCCGGATCCTTTCGCCTGAATCCCGTGAGGCATCTCCTGCGTAGCGCAAGCCATCCCCAGCAACTGGTGCGTGGTCGCTGGACGGAGCGTGGAAAATCCGTTCCCACATCACGTTCATGCCACGAGGCGTGGCAGCACACACCATCCGTAACAGAAATACCACGCGCCGAGTCCAAGCCATGGCATCACATAGGTTCAGAACCGAGGCTTCAACGCCTCATGCAGCGGTCGGTAGAAAATATTGGGCCACCCAAGGGTCTCCCACCGACCGATGCTCTCAACTCAGCGGTTGGCCTCCACCATCTGGCGCAAATCCTTCTTGAGGTCAGCGATCTCGTCACGCAGACGTGCCGCCACCTCGAACTTGAGCTCGCCAGCAGCGTCACGCATCTGCGCGGTGAGCTCCACAATGAGGTCGCCAAGCTCCTGCTCGCTCATCTTCCCGCTGTCCAGCTGCCGATGTGCCCGTTGCTCATCGGTGATCATCGAGTCGTAGCCACGGTGTCCCTTGCCGTAGTCGAACCGGGCCACGAGTTCGTCGGTGTCGGCCTCCTCACGTGCCAACATCTCGGTGATGTCACCGATCTTCTTGCGCAGCGGCGTCGGATCGATGCCGTGTTCCTTGTTGTAGGCCAGCTGGATTTCGCGACGACGATTCGTCTCGTCAATGGCAAACCCCATCGACTCAGTGATCGTGTCAGCGTACATGACGACCTGGCCATTGACGTTTCGGGCTGCGCGACCGATGGTCTGGATGAGCGACCGATCCGAACGCAGAAATCCCTCCTTGTCGGCGTCCAGAATGGCGACGAGTGACACCTCGGGAAGGTCAAGCCCCTCACGCAGCAGATTGATACCCACCAGCACATCGTACTCACCCATACGCAGTTGTTTGAGCAACTCGATGCGTTTCAGGGTCTCGATCTCGGAATGAAGATATCTAGTACGTACCCCATGCTCCATGAGATAGTCGGTGAGATCCTCCGCCATCTTCTTCGTCAATGTCGTCACGAGGACTCGTTCGTCACGCTCGGCACGTTCCTTGACCAGGCCCATGAGGTCGTCGATCTGACCATTGGTCGGCTTGACGATGATCTCCGGATCCACCAAGCCGGTGGGACGAATGATCTGCTCCACCTGACCGTTGGCACGCTCCGTCTCGTAGCTACCCGGAGTTGCCGAGAGATACACCGTCTGACCAATACGTTGGACGAACTCGTCAAATTTGAGCGGCCGATTGTCCATGGCGCTGGGCAGTCGAAAACCGTGTTCGACGAGGGTGCGTTTGCGGCTCATGTCACCCTCGTACATACCGCCGATCTGAGGAATCGTCACATGCGATTCATCAACGACAAGGAGAAAGTCCTCGGGGAAATAGTCGAGCAGACAGTTCGGGGCGGTACCGGGACCGCGCCCGTCAATGTGCCGCGAATAGTTCTCGATCCCGGAGCACGAACCAATCTGGTGCATCATCTCAAGGTCATAGGTGGTACGCATCTTGAGGCGTTGCGCCTCCAAGAGCTTGCCATCACGCTCCAGGATCGTCAGACGCTCAGACAACTCGGCCTCGATCGATTTCATCGCTCGCTCCATGCGTTCCGGACCAGCAGCATAGTGGCTCGCGGGGAAGACGTAGACGATGTCGTCCTCGTGCAGCACCTCGCCGGTGATGGGATGCATCGTGGTGAGCGCTTCGATCTCATCGCCGAAGAATTCGATACGTACTGCGTTCTCCTCATACACCGGGAAGATCTCGATGGTGTCACCTTGGACTCGGAACGTGCCGCGTTCGGAAGAGATGTCGTTGCGAACGTACTGGTTGGTGATGAGTTCGGACAACAACTCACGTCGGTCCCACTCCTGACCAACCTCCAAGGTGATCATCCGCTCCACGTACTCCGACGGGGTGCCCAAACCATAGATGGCCGACACCGTGGAGACGACGATGACGTCGCGGCGGGTGAGCAACGACGTGGTCGCAGAGTGTCGCAGTCGCTCCACCTCATCGTTGATGTTGGAGTCCTTCTCGATGTAGGTATCGGTCTGCGGAACATACGCCTCTGGTTGGTAGTAGTCGTAGTACGACACGAAGTACTCGACGGCGTTGTCCGGGAAGAATCCGCGCAGCTCCTGGGCGAACTGCGCTGCCAAGGTCTTGTTGGGCTGCATGACGAGCATCGGGCGCTGCACCCGTTCCGCAAGCCATGCGACGGTGGCCGTCTTGCCGGTGCCGGTGGCACCCAGCAGCACGACGTCCTGTTCACCTTCCTTGAGACGTCGCTCCAACTCGTCAATGGCCTTGGGCTGGTCGCCGGAAGGCTGGAATTCGCTCACGACGTGCATTGGGGCGATTCGACGGGTGATCTCGTTGACAGGACGCATGATCCAAGGCTATGCCGCTGCCAAGCCATTTCCCATGCCGTCCGACGTCACGTCACCAACTCAGCCCACAGCCGATCAACCTTGGCGTCCAATTCCTCCAGCGCCCCCGAGGTGTCGATGACATGGGCAGCCACCGCGAGACGCTCAGCCCGGCTGGCCTGGGCAGCCATTCGATCACGTACCTGCTGTTCCGATGAGCCATCTCGGGCCTGGGCACGTTTCACCTGTTCGTCAGGATCGAGATCGGTGACGATGATGACGTCAAACCTGTCAGCAAGCCCTGCTTCGACCAGCAGCGGAACGTCGTGGATGACGAGTTGGTCTGCTGGGGCCTGTGCCTCAAGTTCATCTGCCCGGGCTGTGACGAGTGGATGCAGAATGGCTTCCAGCCGTTGCCGTCCTTGTGCATCGGAAAAGACCACCTCAGCCAGGGCCGCTCGATTCAAGCTACCGTCCTCGTTGAGGACCTCAGGGCCGAACTCGGCAGCCACCCGGGACAGTCCTGTGCCACCGGGCGCGACAACGTCGCGGGAGAACTGGTCGTAGTCGAGGACGAGAGCCCCGCGCTGGGCGAGGAGCTGGGCCACCGTGGTTTTGCCAGACGCAATGCCCCCGGTGAGCGCGATACGACGGCGGCGTGGTGCAGAGACTGGTGCGAAGCTCACCAACCCATTGTGTCATGAACGTGGTCGACCATGGGCGCGTCATCGTGGGCATCTGCATCGGGCAGGCCGTTGACTCTCTCCCTCTGCTGACGCGGCACGGAAAGCTGAGATCTCAGGCAACCAGAATCTCGCAAGTCATGATCCTGGCGAGGGCCACTGAAATATCTCGCTGCATTCGTCAGGGGTGTGCACATCCTGTTCGCATCCCCATGTTCTGCCACGCGCAGTGGCATCTTCATCGTTCTCGACCACGATTACCACACAGAGATTCGCCCCACGGCAGGGGAAGCTCGGTGAGCAGGAGGAAGCTCGCAGAGCCAGCTCAGCTGCCGCCGACCGAAACTGGACTCAGCGCCAGCTCAGCACAGAGCGGACTCAGCACCAACTTGACTGTCAGACGCGGAACGAACTCAACGTCAGCTCGGCTGCCGCCAGAGCGAAGCGAACTCAGTGCCAACTCGGCAGTCAGACGCGGAACGGAAGCTCTACGAACAGCACGGGAAATCCGCCGAGCAGTTTTCCCGGGGATCCCGTCACCCATCCGCCACAGCTGGTCTTTTTGGCTCGTCGTTGGTCAAGGCGCTCGGTACGCCAACACTCCGTGAAGGGGCAACCCCTCATACCGAGCCTTGCGAGTTTTCCGAACGATTCGTGCCAACAGCGATTCGCATCAACACTCCGCGAATGAGTCAACCTTTCATGGTGGCCAGATCATGCACCACGTCGAGACACGTGTCCTCTGCGTGGGGAACGCATTTGCGGTCTCGGCTTCATGCTGCCCGTACTGTCCACGTGCCTTCTGCGCAAGGAGTGCACTGTGAAAACTGCGCGACAAACAACGCGTCCCCTTCACCACGGCGGGTGAGGGGGACGCGTCAGCAGTAGTGCTCAGGAAAAACTCAGCCGTTGGTGAGCTTGTCACGCAGGGCCTGCAGAGCCTCGTCAGAGGCAAGCGAACCCTCGGTCGGAGCCTGCGAAGTGTAGGACGTAGCGGAGGCAGGCTGCTCCACGGCAGCCTCACGCTCAGCCTCCTCGGCAGCAATGACCTGCTTCTTGTGGGCCTCCCAGCGAGCCTGGGCCTCGGCGTACTGCTGCTCCCAGGCGATGCGCTGCTCGTCGTAACCGGGCTTCCACTCGTTGGTCTCCGGATCGAAGCCCTCGGGGTAGATGTAGTTGCCATTCTCGTCGTAGGAGGCGGTCATGCCGTACAGCGAGGGGTCGAACTCGTCGGAGGTGGTGTCCATACCCTCGTTGGCCTGTTTGAGCGACAGCGAGATGCGGCGACGGTCCAGATCGATGTCGATGATCTTGACCATGACGTCGTCGTTGACCGAGACAACCTGCTCGGGGATCTCCACGTGACGCTCGGCGAGCTCGGAGACGTGGACCAAGCCCTCGATGCCGTCCTCGACACGGACGAAGGCACCGAACGGGACGAGCTTGGTGACCTTGCCGGGAACGATCTGGCCGATCTGGTGCAGCCGGGCGAAGGCCTGCCACGGATCTTCCTGGGTGGCCTTGAGCGACAGGGAGACGCGCTCACGATCCATGTCGACGTCCAGCACCTCAACGGTGACCGGCTGACCGACCTCGACGACCTCACCCGGGTGGTCGATGTGCTTCCAGGACAGCTCGGAGACGTGGACCAGGCCGTCAACCCCACCGAGGTCGACGAAGGCACCGAAGTTGACGATGGAGGAGACGACGCCCTTGCGGATCTGCCCCTTCTGCAGCTGCTGCAGGAAGTTGTGGCGAACCTCGGACTGGGTCTGCTCGAGCCAGGCGCGACGCGACAGAACCACGTTGTTGCGGTTCTTGTCGAGCTCGATGATCTTGGCCTCGATCTCCTCGCCGACGTAGGGCTGGAGGTCACGAACACGACGCATCTCGACCAAGGAGGCCGGCAGGAAGCCACGCAGACCGATGTCGACGATCAGGCCGCCCTTGACGACCTCGATGACGGTGCCGGAGACGACACCCTCCTCGTCCTTGATCTTCTCAATGCTGCCCCAGGCACGCTCGTACTGAGCACGCTTCTTGGAGAGGATGAGGCGGCCTTCCTTGTCCTCTTTCTGTTGGACCAAGGCCTCGATCTCGTCACCGACCTTGACGACATCGAATGGATCGACGTCATGCTTGATCGACAGCTCCTTGGAGGGGATGACGCCCTCGGTCTTGTAACCGATGTCGAGGAGGACCTCGTCGCGGTCGACCTTGACGACGGTTCCGGTGACGATGTCACCGTCGTTGAAGTACTTGATGGTGGCGTCGACCGCAGCCATGAAGGCTTCGGTGCTGCCCAGGTCGTCAACGGTGACCGAGCTGTTCTCGGTGGCGGTGGCGGCAGTCTGCTGGTCGTTGTCGACCGAATTCGAGGTGGAGGCCTCAGTGGAGGAGGTCATGTAGTAGGACTCCGGTTGGTTGCGTGGATGTGTGGTGCCACCCCTTGGGCCATGCTCGAAAACATGAAGCCCTCGGCGCTCCCCTCTGTCCGAGAGCGCACAGCGATGACATTTGGGCATTTTACAGCCCTCCGCGGGAGAGGGTCAACCTGGTCCGTAGTGGCTCGCGCTCCGCTCGTACCGGCGATTTTCACCCCTGCCCAAGGACCCCCTCATCGGCCAAGGACCCTCCCATTCGGAGCATCCAGCCAGGACCCGCAACCCATTCCACGCCATGAGTGGGTCCCCATCCGGCGGATACAGATGCTCGCTGAAACAACAGTCGAGTGATCAGGGGTGGGTCTGCAACCCGCTCATGACAGGGCCGACGACACGGTGATCGGGTCACCCCACGGTGGCTCCACGGCAGATGGGATGTGAGCGGCGGGAGCGTAAATCCTCAACTCGGGCGGGTCCAGCGCCGACTCACACCATATGAGGATGCACCGTAGTGCACCCGCACGGGACGAATCCAGTCACATTCCCACCCCGCTCATGTCTCTTCATGAACTCGGGACCCATGGATCGCCGGTGCTCCACATCGCGCCCATGTACCGTCTGCAACCAGCCACCGAGACAAGCTCCCCCTACTAAGGTGCTGGTATGAAACGTACTCAGCAGTCCATTCTGCCCGATGGGCTCATCCGCCAGCTGCAGGACGTGATCGGGCCCGCTCAGGTCAGTGCAGACCTGCTCAGCCTCTCCGCCGTGGCGGCCGATGCCTCCCACTACCTGCTCATGCCTGGGGCGTTGGTGCGCGCCACCACCGCCGACGACGTTGCCCGCGCCATGGCTGCCGCACGCCGTCACAAGGTCGGTCTCACGTTCCGTTCCGGTGGGACGAGCCTGTCTGGCCAAGGACTCACCGACGGAATCATGGTCGACACCCGTCGCGCCTTCCGCGGGATCGAGGTCCTTGACGAGGGTCGACGAGTGAGGGTTCAACCGGGAGCAACGATACGTGCCGTCAACACCGTTCTGGCACGGTATCAACGCAAGCTTGGCCCCGACCCGGCCTCGTCCGTGGCCTGCACCGTGGGCGGAGTCCTCGCCGACAATTCCTCAGGCATGAGCTGCGGCACGATCGCCAACTCGTACCAGACGTTGGAATCCATGGTGATCGTCCTGGCCAGTGGCACAGTCCTCGACACCGCCGATCCCGACGCCGACGACAAACTCTGCAGTACCGAACCCGAGCTCGTCGAAATCCTGCTGCGACTGCGCGAGACGTGTCGCCGTCCGGAACATGCAGAACGGATCCGCCATCTGTTCTCGATGAAGAACACCATGGGCTACGGTCTCAATTCTTTCCTCGACCATGACTCGCCGTCCCAGATCCTCTCCCACCTCATGATCGGTTCAGAAGGCACCCTGGGATTCATCGCCTCGGCAGTCATGCGGACGCTGCCGGTCATGCCTCAGATCTCCACCGCCCTGCTGCACTTCCCCACCCTGGAGAGCGCCGCCAAGGCCCTACCTGCTCTGCTGGAGTCCGGGGTCGCCGTCACCGAACTGATGGACTCCGCCTCCCTCGAACTGTGCAGACGTGATCCGCGTGACGGCCACATCGTGCCACCGTCACCGGGTGGTGACGACGCGGCTCTGCTCGTCGAGTACCACTGTGCCGACGAACAGTCGCGTCGCGAGGCGGAGGAGCGTGGCAACGCCGTCATCGACGCCCTTGATCTCGTCAACGAGCCGGAGTTCACCGGCGACCCCGCCACCCGCGAACCGATCTGGAACCTGCGCAACGGGCTCTACACCAAGATCGCGGGCACCCGAAAATCCGGTCAGACGCCGCTCCTTGAGGACATCGCCGTTCCGGTGGAGAGCCTCGCCGGAGTGTGTGGTGACCTCCAGCACCTGTTCGACAAGCACGGCTACCCCGGCTCGATCATCTTCGGCCACGCCAAGGACGGCAACATCCACTTCCTCGTCGTCGAGGACTTCCGAAGCAGGGAGGGCTTGGACCGTTACGAGCGATTCACCGAGGACATGGTCGACCTGGTCCTGGCCGCCGACGGGACGCTCAAGGCCGAGCATGGTACCGGACGCATCATGGCGCCCTTCGTCGAGCGGCAGTACGGACCCGAGCTCTACAACGTCATGGTCAAACTCAAGAACGCCGCCGACCCAGATCGGATGCTCAACCCGGGAACGATCATCACCGATGATCCGCAGCTGCACCTCAAGGACATCAAGCTCAGCCCAGCCGTCCAGGAAGAGGTGGACCGGTGCGTCGAATGCGGGTACTGCGAACCCGTCTGCCCGTCACGTGACCTCACCCTCACACCCCGTCAACGCATCGTCGTGCAACGGGCGATCGTCCAGGCACACGCCGATGGCGACGAGGAACTCGCCGCACAGCTGAGCGCCGACGAACAATACCCGGTGATCCAGACGTGCGCCGTGGACGGGATGTGCCAGACAAACTGTCCGTTGCACATCAACACCGGCGACCTGGTACGCCGACTGCGTGCTGAAGGCAATCCCCAGGTCTGGCAGGGTGTCTGGGACGTCGCCGCCAAGGGCTGGGGGCCATTCGTCAGTGCTGCCAGCCTGGGAATGAATGCGGTACGTCCCATCCCGACCCGAGCGACCAACACCGTGCTCGATGTTGCGCGATCGATTGTCGGGGCCGACCGGGTACCACTCCTGTCGGAGGAACTGCCCGCAGGAGGCCGACGACGGTCGTCCGGCCACCGTCGTGGACCTGCTGGACGCCCCGAGGTCGTCTACCTGCCCGCGTGCGTCAACACGATGTTCGGATCCGCCGTACCCCAGGAGGAAACCCTCGAGTTCTCCGTGCTGTCGTTGCTCACGGCGGCAGGAATCGGCGTCACCGTGCCTCAGGGCATCGAAGCTGTCTGTTGCGGCACACCGTGGAAGTCGAAGGGCATGACGACGGGCTACGCGACCATGCGGCACAGGGTTGTCGACATCATGCAGGAGGCCACCCATGGTGGTGAGCTCACCGTCATCTCGGATGCAGTGAGTTGTTCCGAGGGATTCGTCCACGAGCTCGAGTACGAAGGAGTCACCGGGATCCGGGTCGTCGACGCCGTGCAATACATCGCCGACGAGCTGCTCCCCGTGCTTCCCGACCTGCCAAAACTGCATTCGGCAGCACTACACCCCACCTGCTCGTCCACGCGGATGTCCTGGAACGACGCGCTGCATCGCTGCGCACAGACCATCGCCGACGAAGTGGTCGTCGTCGATGACTGGGGATGCTGTGGGTTCGCAGGTGATCGTGGGATGCTGCATCCGGAGCTCACCGAGTCGGCCACCGCCAGAGAAGCAGCGCAGCTGCGCACCCGTGAGTTCGACGTGTATCTCTCGGCCAACCGCACCTGCGAGATCGGCATGCAGCGGGCAACCGGCAAACCGTGGCGTCACGTGCTCTCGGTGCTGGCGGAGCGGATGGTGGAATTCGCCCCAGCCTGACCGGCGTCCATGCGGTGGCTCCCGACCGGGTGGGTCGGGAGCCACCTTCTGGGTTCTGATTTCCTGCTCCGTTTTTCCTTGTCACCTCCTCGCATCCATCTTTTCTCATCCTTCGTGGCGTGACCGATATCTGCACGAGCACACCTGCACCATTTCCTTGGTCTGCCCGCGCGACTGATCGACTCCACTCGCCGCTGCATCTCTGCCTCTGGCCCCATCACTCTCCACGGCTCCGCTCCCCTCCAGGACCATCACGCCATCCCAGAGTCCCGCTCAGTACCCCGAGGACTACTCCAGATTCATCCTCATCCTCTTGCCTTGACCGCAAGAGTCTTGGTCCTGCCCAAACCATTTCGGCCAGCATCCCCCTGTCCACGCGGCTCCAAAAACATCAATCCCTGCCCGCATTTTTCACGGTCAGCTCCAGCCCGACGGGTCTCGCCTCATCACCGGCTCATTGCCAGTCCCCGCTCTCCTGTGCCCCGCACTTCTCCGCCGGCTGCTGTGGTGATCGTGGTGGCAACCGCAGGAACTACCACGGCAAATGGCATCCTCGGTCGTGCCGAACAAAATATCCACAGCAACTCAGTCTTCTCGCCCGATCACTGTCCACAAGGAATGGCAAACACGCCGGAAATCAGCCCCGGCCACAACAACCACAGACGTGACAACCTTGTACGACCACCTCAATCACACCGGCGTGGCCCGTGTCCGCCGCAATTCACCATACCGAGGCCAAGCCGACCGAACCGTCGCTCGCGGAGACGCAGTACGTGTGCTACCAGGTGTGATAGCCGCCGCAGCACTGGCCCACGACCCCACCACCCTCATCCGAGCTCTCTGGCTCTGGGACCCCAACACCATCCTCACCGGAAAAGCTGCCCTCATCATGCACGGCATGACAGCGCCCAACACCCGCCACGTGTTCGACTTCACCGGCATCACCAGCATCGAGGCATGTTCACTCACCCGGCATCTGAGCCGACCAGGAATCACCGTGCACCGCTGGCACATCCCCGATCGATTCATCACCTATCGCGAACACATCCGCCTCACCACACCAGAAGTCTACGTCCTCATCCTCGCCATCCATGGGAACTGGGACTGGGTCTGTGAAGCGCTCCGGCAGCGCCTCGTCTCACCTGGTTCCTGCCGTGCAGCCCGAAAAAGCCTCACCGGCCGATATCCCAAAACCCAGATCGACCAGGCCTTGGCCGATATAGCCCTCAACGCCTGGTCCATCCCCGAACTTCACATGGCACGACTGCTCAGAGCCACCGGCATCACCGGCCACAAATCCAACCACGAAATCCACGCCGGAAACCACGCCTATTACCTTGACCAAGCCTTCAACGCTGAGAAACTCGCCATAGAGATTGACGGTCGCACCATCCACGGCACCATCGATGGCTACGAACACACCATGATGCGCACTGCTCACCTCGAGCGACACGGCTGGAAGATCCTCCACATCACACCCACCATGCTGCGCCACCACCCGCACTTCGTCCTCGACTGGATCACCACCCACCTCCACATTCGTCACAAGCCCACGCGCCACTACACCGAACCACAGCTCCGCCACATCATGATTGGTCTCGACTCAATCTAAATTCGCTTTTCAAAGAGCAACCAGCGGAATGATTCGGGATGGCCGCTCCGAATCGAGAAACTGACCAAGACACACCGCGCCCCTGTTCCCACGATCACCCGTGGTAATCGTGTTGCCAACCGCCTCATCTGACACTCCACATGACAACCACCCCATCGACGCACAGGAACACCACAGCAGCGGCAAAAGATGCACCGTGCAGGAGCGCACACCCCCCACGGTGGTATCTGCTCATCGACGCGAAGGCCTTGGGTGGCAGCACGGAAAGAGCATGCGCGCCAGACCGCCAGAAGGCCCAACCCCGGACACCACGTCCAGCACTCACATGCCCATGCAAAGCACCGCGGGAGCCGAGTATCGAAAAGATGCCATGGGCGCCCACGCGGAACTTCCCCGGACAACTCAGAGGATCATCTGGATCAGGGGAACATCTGGAATGTCCGTGGCACGCTCAACGATGTCCTCTCACTCAGTGCGCCGCCACCGCGCTCAGTGCGCCGCGTCGAACCAGGACCGCCCAACACCAATCGCGACAGTCAATGGCACCGCCAGATCCATGGCGCCACCCATCGCATCGGTGACGACCTCACGCACCCGTTGCTCCTCCCCAGCAGCGACCTCGAGGACGAGCTCGTCGTGGATCTGCAGCAGCACACGGGAACGAATCCCGTGCTCAGCAAGTCCTTGATCGGTAGCGAGCATGGCCAACTTCATGAGATCGGCAGCTGTGCCCTGGATCGGCGCGTTGAGGGCAGCGCGTTCCGCCATCTCGCGACGCTGCCGATTCGACGAGTTGAGATCGGGTAGATAGCGCCGGCGGCCCAACAGAGTCGAGGTCCACCCATCCCTACGAGCCTGGTCGACGACCTGGTTGAGATACTGCTGCACCTTGCCGAACCGACTGAAGTAGTCGTCCATGAGTTCACGAGCCTCTGTCACCGGAACGTCGAGTCGCTGCGAGAGCCCATAGTCGCTCAACCCATACGCCAAGCCATAGTTCATGGCCTTGACCTTGGAACGCTGGGCCGCGGTGACGTCCTCGATCGGCACCCGGAAGACGTGCGAAGCCGTCACCGTGTGAAAGTCCAGACCAGAGGCGAATGCCTCGATGAGCGACTCGTCCCCGCAGGCATGGGCCATGATGCGCATCTCGATCTGGGAGTAGTCGGCACTCATGAGCGATGCGTATCCCTCACCCACGACGAATCCTTCCCGGATACGTCGACCTTCCTCGGTGCGCATGGGAATGTTCTGAAGGTTGGGATCGGTACTCGACAGTCGACCGGTGGCAGCAACCGTCTGCTGATAGGTGGTGTGGATTCGTCCGTCGTCGGCAATGGACTTGAGCAGCCCGTCAATGGTCTGCCGCATGCGGATCGCCTCACGGTGGGCCAACAGATGTGCAAGGAAGGGGTGTTGGGTCTTCTTGAACAACCCCTCCAGGGCAGCGGCGTCAGTGGTGTAACCGGACTTGGTCCTGCGCGTCTTGGGCATGTCGAGACGGTCGAAGAGGACGGCCTGCAGCTGCTTCGGCGAGCCGAGATTCACCTGCTCCCCCGCTGCCTGCCAGGCCAGCTCCTCGGCCTTGCGAACCCGGGAATCGAAGTCAGCACGCAACCCGTCCAGCACGTCGGTGTCGACGGCAACACCAGCTTGTTCCATGGCGACCAAACTGCGCTGAACAGGCAGCTCAAGATCGTGGAGCAGGCCGAGCTCGCTGCGATTGTCGAGTTCCCGCTCGAGGACGTCTGCCAGCCGAGCGATGAGTACCGCTCGACGCGCAGACAGTTCAACCGTGGCATCGTCGTCACCGAAGTCGAGTGTGCCCTGACTGGGTTGATCGTGGGTCGGGACAAGTTCAAGATCGAGATACTCAAGAACCAGATCGTCAAGTTGATACTTGCGCCGATCCGGGTGCAGCAGGTAGGCAGCCAACTCGGTGTCACAGCTGAGACCGTCAACAGCCATCCCACGTGCTGCGAAGGCTTCGATCTGGCTCTTGGCGGCATGCATGACCTTGGGGCAGTGGGGGTCAGCGAGCCAATCGGCGAAGGCCTTCTCATCTGCCGGGCAGAGATCAGTGAGGTCCAGTCTGACGGCTTCCTGCTGCGGTGACCCTATGACGACACCAGTGACGTCGCCGGCTCCACAGACCCACGTCCCGGTGGCGTCCACGCCGAGTCGAACATCTCGATGGGCCTGCAACCACGAGTCGAGCTCGCCCTCCCCTGGCACCTGGACGGTGACCTCCACAGTTTGCGCACTGTTCTGCGCCTCGTCGGTATCTTCCATGGCCTTGACGCGATCCCATAGTGAGCGGAACTCCAAGGAGTCGAAGAGCTGGCGTGTGGCCTGCTGATCCCAACTACGTCGGGCCAGATCGTCAAGGCCAACCTCCAGCTCCAGATCCCGCACCAGAGCATTGAGACGACGGTTGCGCCTGACGTCGTCGAGATGGTCACGGAACGAGGCACCAGCCTTGCCCTTGACCGAATCTGCGTCCGCCAGGAGGTTGTCGAGACCGTCGTACGCCGCGAGCCATTTCGCAGCGGTTTTGGGACCGACCCCGGGGACGCCGGGCAGATTGTCGGCATGTTCACCCACCAGAGCAGCCAGTTCCGGATACCGTTCCGGGGGGACGAGGTACTTCTCCTCGACGGCCTGCGGGGTCATACGCTCCAACTTGGAGACGCCCTGCTTGGGGTAGAGAACCGTGACCTGGTCGGTGACAAGCTGCATGGCGTCCCGATCTCCAGAGACGATGAGGGTGTCCATGTCTGCTGCGCTGGCCGAGGTGGCCAGAGTCGCAAGAATGTCGTCGGCCTCATAACCGGGCACCGAGAGATGGGTGATGTTGAGCGCGTCGAGAACCTCCTTGATGAGCTCAACCTGCCCGGGAAATTCCGGCGGAGTGGCTGCCCGACCGCCCTTGTAGTCCTGGTACTGCTCGGTGCGGAAGGTACCGCCGGGGAGGTCGAAGGCCACCGCTATGTGGCTCGGATCCTCATCCTTGATGAGTCGAGTGAGCATGGAGACGAAGCCGTGCACCGCGTTGGTGTGCTGGCCGGTGCGCGTGGTGAAGTTCTCCACCGGCAGGGCGAAGAACGCGCGAAATGCCATCGAGTGGCCGTCGACAATCAACAGGGTGGGGCGTTGGCTCATGTGTACGACTCTAGGCGATGAAAGACGCGGTTTTCTCCCAGCACTGATGTGTGCGCCCGTCGTCATCGCTGCTGACGCTGGAGAACGGGCCGGTTTGTCCTGAGAAACCACCTGCCCCATTGACCAACCCCGACCGAAAATCACCGGTACCACGAGCCCGCGTGGCAAATTGGTTGTGAGAACCTTGAGCTGCCACGACTGGTGGCAAGCCTCGGCTGCAGCAACCAATTTGCCACGCGGGTCGGGAACGACGGGCAGCAATGGTGTCACAGCAGGGCAGGTTCACTCCGCCACACAACCTGACTGAGAGGGCCTACTCTGATCGCGAGGCCTCGATCAGGGCTCTGCTGCACACCCACGCATGGGAGCGTGACGAGCCAGGTTGCTGACCGGTTGCACACTGTGAACCGCTCCGGGCGGGGAGGCAGGGTGCTCGTTGAATGGACTGGCCCCGCAGATGCGGAAGCCCGGTATGCCTCATCACGCCGGGCAGACGTGCCCGAGCTGGCTCGACAGGCAGCTCTGGCCCACGGGCATGGGGAGTGACCGCTCGGAGAAGATCTGCTGGTGCACCTTGTCGGGCGGGCCCCCGGTCATGGAGCGTGACCACCTGCTGGAGAGCAATTCTACATCTCCGTTACCTTCACGAGTCTTGGAGGCGGTTCTCGACCTCACACGAGTTCCGTGGAAACCGTGACTGGGGATGCCCACGGCCCCTCACGGCTCCCACGACACTGGCGAACCACACGATCTCCCGGCAACGACGGCCCACGCGGCCCCACGGCGCTCTGGTGGAGCCTTCACAGACACGTAGGTCCTTTAAACATCAGGCATGAAACATGCATCTGTGAGCTGGATCGGCGACGCCGGCGTGGTATTTCTGTTCATGAGTCGCCCCACTGCAAAGCAGGGTGACATCCACGGCCTTTCGCAACCATTTCTCCACAGATCGCCCAGAGGATGTCACTCACTCGATGCTGGCAACGACTACCGCTCCCCCGACCACGGAAAAAAGAGATGACCGTGTGCCCAGCAGGAAATGAGCTCGCGACCACAAGGAAATATGGTGAGGGGTGACTATCAAGGGGGAGCACACGCGTGTCACCAGAAAAAAGACAGAGCGGCTGCCGGAGAGGACTACCTGACACTGACAAAGGACAAGGGGTACCTGCCAAGGAGAGCAAACGCGTGTCATCAGAAAAGGTGGGGCAGCCGAGCCAAACCCTGACCGCCGCGTCGAGTCGAGAGCGAATGACACAGCGGGGCAGGAAGGGGTGCTACTTCGCTCGCCAACGTGGCAAGCTACGTCACATGAGTTACGCATCCAAGGAATCCGGACTCCCCACATGGCTCACCGACCTGGTGAGCCCGCTCGACGACAAGCTCGGCGTCGAGGTGATTGAGCTCTCACCAGAGCGTTGCGTCATCAAGGCGCCCTTGGCCGGCAACACCCAGCCACTCGGACTGTGGCACGGCGGTGGGTCAGGAGTGCTGGTGGAAACGGCCGGCTCCTTGGCCGCCATGTTCTTTGCACATCAAAGCGGCAAAGGTGCAGTGGGAACCGAGCTCAATGTCTCCCACATGCGCGCCCCCAAGGGAGAGCACATGACAGCGACCGCCACGGCCATGCACCTGGGACGGCGTACCACGACTCACGCGGTGGAGATTGTCGATGATCTGGGACGGATCTGCGCGGTGGGACGGGTGAGCTGCCAAATCATCGACCTCGACTGAACACGAACACCGCCGTCACTTGCGCCCGTGGTCGATGACCCCTTGGGCAACCTCACGCATGGACTTACGCAGGTCCATGGCAGTCTTCTGGATCCAACGGAAGGCTTCTGGCTCAGTGAGGCCCAAGCTGGACTGGAGCATCCCCTTGGCCTGGTCGACGAGCTTGCGGGACTCAAGACGCTCCTCAAGGTCGGCGATCTCGTCTTCAACAGCACGGATCTCCTGGAATCGAGCAAGAGCGATCTCGATCGCGGGCACGACGTCTGACACGTCGAAGGGCTTGACGACGTAGGCCATTGCCCCGGCTTCCTTGGCGCGTTCGATGAGATCGCGCTGGGAGAAGGCGGTGAGCATGACGACGGCGCAGATACGTTCCTCGGCAATCTTGTCTGCTGCGGTGATTCCGTCCATCTTGGGCATTTTGACGTCCATGACGACGAGATCGGGCTCCAGCTCACGCGCCAGTGAGACGGCCTCCTCACCATCACTGGCCTGGGCCACCACCTCGTAACCCTGATCCTCGAGCAGCTCCACCAGATCCAGGCGAATGAGGGCCTCATCCTCCGCCACGATGACTCGGGGACGAGCACTCTCCGCATTGATGTCAGATACCCGCTTGTCGGAGCTTGTTGAGTTACCCACGTTGATTTCCTTGCATGTCTGACGTTGACAACGCCTGCTATCCTAGCGCGACGCCATGGCCAGGATGCCGGCCAGACCCACCAGGCCGAGCAGGTATCCTGCCACTGACATGATGGCACAGATGGTCGTGGCATTGCCCTGACTTCGTCACACAATGCCCCCTCAACCGACGTTTTCCCGCCGCCGAGGCCCACATCTGAGTCCGGAGTGGCCCACAAGGAGCCAACCACCCTCTCATGTGAGACCGCGTGGGAGCACTACATGAGCATGATGTGCTCCGAGGCGAGTTTTGTGCCACAATGAGCGAGCTGGCCCGGGTGGCGGAATGGTAGACGCGGCGCACTCAAAATGCGCTGTCCGTGAGGGCGTAGGGGTTCGACTCCCCTCCCGGGCACCAGATGACGAAGCTTGTCGGGGCCGCTCGATCCCTCAGGATGCACCACCTTTCTCAGGCTGTATTGACCAACGAGCTCAGTGCCACCAGTACTTCTGGCTGCGCTCCAGTGACGCCCACGAAAACCCTGACTCACCCCAGCGACAGCTACCACTACTAGACGGTGAATTACCCCTCTCCGACAACGGCCACGCGGGACAGTACGCCAGTCAAGATGGGCAGGAGCACAGAACGTTGACCTGCGTTGCTTGAAGGATGGCGGCAGCAAACGCGGGAACGACAGCAGGGCGGGATGAGCAGGAACACAGGACGCTGGTCCCGTCGCTGAACGAGGAAACGGGCGGCAGGGAGAAATGAGCCGGAGCGCAGGTAGGGCTCCCATCCACCGAGTACCTGAGCTGCAAATCCTGATCCCACACACGGCCGATACCCTGGGGGCATGGACGCCCCCGATACAACCACGCGGGGCGGTGGGCCAAGGCGAGATAGGCAGAAGCGCAGGGCATTGACCCGCGTTACTAAACGAAGGGACGACCGCAGGGCGAGATGAGCAGGAGCCCCGCCATGGCTTCCCTCCACCGGTGCAGGGTCTGTGATCAGGAAACCCTGATCCCACACACGATCAGAGTGCCACGGTGACTAGGCACACTCCCCCGACAACGACCACACGGGACAGTACACCACCCCAAGATGAGCAAGAGAACAGGACGCTGACCTGCGTTGCTGTGCGAGAGGGACGGCAGCAAACGACGGAACGGCGGTAGAGCAGAAGCGCAGCCAAAGCTCCACTCCACCGGCGCAGAACCAGTGACCTACAAACCCTGATCCCACACGGCCGGGCCCTCGGTGGCCATGGGACACTCCCCACCGCGAGCGCCTCACCACGAAACACCTGAAACATATGAGGCCCCGAATCCAGAAACATGTGGGGTCCCGAATCATATGATTCGGGACCCCACAGTCGTTAACGCTCATGCCCTTTCGGACGACGGGCTACACGAGCCCACCGTCACGCAGAACTCAGTGGTTCGAGACAGCGGAGACGTTGTCGAGGACCGGATCATCAGGCATCAAGGCATGCCCCCCGATACCTGATGACCAGAGCAAAGAACTCAGGCGTCCTCACGGATACGCAGCACGCGGATGGTGTTGGTCTTGCCGGGAACGCGCATCGGCGAACCGGCGACGACGACCACACGCTCGCCCACCGGGACGAGACCGTGCTCGCGCAGGTAGGTGTTGACCCAGCCGAACAGCTCCTCGGGGTTGTCGAAGCTCGGAGCCATGACCGCGTTGGAACCCCAGCTCCAGGCCAGGTGCTTGGGGGTCTTCTCGTCGTTGGTGAAGACGATCATCGGGGTGCGCGAACGCAGCCGCGAAATACGGCGAGCGGTGTCACCGGACTTGGTGAAGGCCACGATGTAGCGAGCCTGCATACGCTCGGCAATCTCCACGGCAGCCTTGGAAATGATGCCGCCAGTGGTGTGCGGGTCCCAGTCGATGTCGGCGATCTTCTCGATGCCGTTGGACTCGGTGGACTCCACGATCTTGGCCATGGTGCGCACGGTCTCGCCGGGGAAGTCACCAACGGAGGTCTCAGCAGAGGTCATGACTCCGTCGGCACCGTCCAGGATGGCGTTGGCGACGTCGGCAGCCTCGGCGCGGGTCGGGCGCGGGGCGTGGATCATCGACTCGAGCATCTGGGTGGCAACGATGACCGGCTTGGCCTGCAGACGGGCCTTCTCGATGATGCGCTTCTGAACCAGCGGCACCTCCTCGAGCGGGCACTCGACGGCGAGGTCGCCACGGGCAACCATGACGGCGTCGAAGGCGTCGATGATCGCGTCGAGGTTCTCGATGGCCTGCGGCTTCTCGAGCTTGGCGACGACCGGGGTGTGACGTCCCTCCTCGTCCATGATCTCGTGGACACGGTCGATGTCGGAGCCGTGACGCACGAAGGACAGGGCGACCAGATCGATGCCGGCCTTGAGGGCCCAACGCAGATCGGCCTCGTCCTTCTCGGTGAGGGCGGGAATGGAGACGGCAACGCCAGGCAGGTTGATGCCCTTGTGGTCGCCGACCGGGCCGGCGACGGTGCAGTGGCAGTTGACGTCGTTGCCCTCGACGGAGTCGACCTGCAGGACGGTCTTGCCGTCGTCGATGAGGATGACATCGCCGGGGTGGCAGTCACCGGGCAGTCCCTTGAAGGTGGTGGAGACGCGCTCCTGGTTGCCCACGATGTCATCGGTGGTGATGGTGAACTTGTCACCAACCTCCAGGTCGATCTTTCCGTTCGAGGCGCCTTCAGCCTTCTCGAAAACACCGGTACGAATCTTGGGGCCCTGGAGGTCGGCAAGGGCAGCAACGTTGAGATCCAGCTCGTCGGCGACGGAGCGGACGAGATCCAGGCGATCCTGGTGCTCCTCGTGGGTGCCATGGCTCATGTTGAGACGGGCGACGTTCATGCCCGCTTCCATGAGCTCCTTCATGCCGTCGTGAGAGTGAACAGCTGGTCCGAGGGTATTTACAATCTTGGCTCTACGCACGCCTCAACTTTATAGGTCCTGTCCAATAGGTCACATCTCGGGGCACTGCGGGCATCAACCGTGCATCCAATCATCAATTTCGTTGAACGGATGGGCAGCTCCTCTGGGCACCAGAAGCCCACTCAAGGAGCACCGGCGCGCGGATCAAAGGACTCGGCAAGCCCAATGAGCACCAGATACCCACGTGACCTGACGTACGGCACCGCGGGGATCACGGACGCCAAGGTTCAGGATTCCGCACGGACGACGTCCAGGGCGTGCTGTAGGTCATCGGGAAGCTCGGAGCGGAACGTCACCCAGTCCCCCGTGCCCGGATGGGTGAACGACAGTTGCGCGGCATGCAGCCACTGACGATCCAACCCGAGTCGGCGTGCGAGCACCGGATCGGCACCGTAGAGCGGATCACCGCAGCACGGATGGTGCACCGCTGCCATGTGCACCCGGATCTGATGGGTGCGTCCTGTCTCGAGGTGGATTCGTTGCAGGCTGACGTGTCGGAAAGCCTCAACGGTCTCGTAATGGGTGACGCTGTGCCGACCACCCTCGACGACGGCCATCTTCCAGTCGTGGCCGCGATGTCGTCCAATGGGAGCGTCGATGGTGCCGACAACAGGGTCGGGCAGCCCCTGGACGAGAGCGAGGTAGATCTTTTCCGGGGTACGGTCCCGGAAGGCCTGTTTGAGCGCAGCGTAGGCGTGCTCACTCTTGGCCACCACCATGAGACCGGAGGTTCCCACGTCGAGACGCTGCACGATCCCCTGACGTTCCGGGGCGCCGCTGGTGGATATCCCGAATCCGGCGGCGGCAAGGTGCTCGACGACGCTCGGCCCGTCCCATCCCAACGAGGGGTGCGCCGCCACGCCAGCAGGTTTGTCCACCACGACGACGTCGGCATCATCGTGAACGATCCTCATGTCCGCGACGAACGCTGGGACGACGGTGGCTCTCGGAGCTGGATCGGAGAGATCGATGTCGAGCATCTGACCGGATCGAACTCGGGTTGACGCCTTGGTGACGGCGACCCCGTCGAGCAGCACCTTGGACTCGGCAATGAGATCGACCACCCGACTGCGCGAGGCTCCGGTCATCCGGGCAGCAGCGGCGTCGATTCGATCCCCGTCAACGCCTTCGGGAACGAGCAGGATGCTCATGACGTTGCCTCCTCACCGGCTCGATCGGAGGTTCTGGTGCCAGCAACCCCAGAACCAGAAGTGTCATCGTGACCAAAGATGCTCATGACGACGGCGAGCACCGCGGTCACGGTGATGAAGACGTCTGCCACATTGAAGATTGCGAAGTGCGGCAGCGAGATGAAATCGACGACATGACCACGCAGCGGCCCGGGAGTTCGCCAGATCCGGTCGACGAGGTTGCCGCTGATACCGGCCAGCACCATTCCGCATGAGATGAGTGACCACCGGTGCCGTGCCCGCGGCATCACCCACACCAGGACGGCTGCCAGGGCGATGACCGCGAAGATCGAGATGGCCGTCGTCGCCCCAGACCCCATGGAGAACGCAGCACCGGAGTTGTGGATGAGCTGCAGCTTGAGGAAACCGCCGAGACAGCTCGGCGGGTTGAGAGGATCCAGGTGGCGCTCCGCAAGTGCCTTGGTGATCTGGTCAAGGGCCAGGCCACCCATAGCGATTGCGGCCGCCGTGACCCGCCACACCGACAGGCAATGACCACTGAGCTCGTGACTCAATGTCGCTCTTCGCGTTGCTTGCACCGCACACACATCGTGGCGCGTGGGAAGGCGGACAACCTGGCCTTTCCTATCGGGTTGCCGCAGCTCTCGCAGGTGCCGTAGGCGCCCTCCTCCAGAGCATTGATGGCCGTTCGGGACTGCTCGAAGACGGTACGTGCATTCTGGTTCAGCGACATTTCCTGGTCCCGCTCGAACTGCGAGGAGCCAACATCGATGGTGTCCTTGCCAGCCCCATCACTACCTTCCTGTATGAGACTGGCCAGGTCCTCATCGGACTTGGCCAGCGAACGAGCCATTCTCTCAACATCGTGTTCGAGAGTGTCGATGATCTCGCTGACCTCTTCCACGGTCCACGGCTCATCCCCGTCTCGCACGGGCAAGGACTTGGCAATCGCCGCCACATCATGCTCAGACATGGTGACCTCCATTGATCGACATCAGGGGTCCTGGGGAACCCAGGACTTCGCGAAGCGGTCAACACTGCTCCACGACTGATGGCAAATAGTACTCGACCATGACGGCAATCCCGAACATGGACCCTCATGTCACAGGATGTTCATGTGGGCTTCGCCCACACGACACCAAGGGGTTCCCCAACCAGTTGGGGAACCCCGAAGCGGATCAGCGCATCGCCGCTGATCATCAATTACGCATGAGCCTCAGTTGTTGGACCCGTCACGCTGGCCGCGCCCGATGAGCGCATCCAGACGCGGGGTCGCCGAGGCGCCGCGCTCGACACGGTGGTCGGGCTCGAGCAGGTGTGGGGTCTCGGACGGCTCGAAAGCGGCCTGGTCCATACGATCAGCTTGGGTGCGCAGCTGGGAGACGAAAGCCTGACGGTAGTTGGACTCGAACTCACGCAGCCGGTCAACCCGGGCCAGCAGGACGTCACGCTCGGACTCGAGCTGACGGAACAGGTCGTCGCGACGGTTCGCGGCATCGATGTTCACCTGATCGGCATTGGCCTTGGCATCGGACTCAAGCTTCTCGGAGTTGACACGAGCAGCCGACTCGATGCGCTCGGCGCGAGTCTGGGCATCGACGGTGAGCTCGTGAACCTTGCGCTCGGCGACGGCAATCTTGCGATTCGCCTCGTCCTGGGCCTCGGAAACCACTCGCTCGGCGGAAGCAGTGGACAGCTCGATCATTCGCGCAACGGCAGGTGAGGCCTGGGCAGAGGTGGTGACCTCGATCCGCTCAACCTTGCCATCACCCACGAGCTGCGACGTAGCAGGAGCCTCGGTGGCCGAACGTGCCGTGGCAAGCTCACGGCGAGCATCGGACAGCTGCGAGTTCAGGCGTGCATTCTCGTTGCGCAGCTGGGTGAGCTCGGACTCGTACCGCTTGACGGTGCGAGCCTCGTCTCCCCGGCTTCGTTGCGCGGCACGAGCCTCCTCGAGCTGAGCCTTGAGACGCTCATTCTCCTCAGCAAGCTCGGAATCGGCCTCGTCGTATTGGCTGCGGTCATCACTGGACTTGAGGGCCTCGAGCTGAGCCTTGAGACGCTCGCTCTCGTCCGTCATCGCAGCGAAGGTTGCGTCAACGCGATCGACAAAGTCATCAACTTCGGCGGCTCGGTAGCCATCGCCTGGACGACGGGCCATCGGGAATCGGATCCTGCGCACCTCGTCGAGGGTCAGCGTCATTGTGCACTCCAAGAACTCGGGAACGGACGTGGCCGTGACGGATTTGCTCCACCACGAAGCTGTGTCAAGGCTACCCCCCTGAAGTTCACAGCGTCACATGAACCTGATGACGAGAGACTGCGCAATCGACACCAGAATGAAGACGATGATGAAACCCAGACTGATACCAACTGCACCAATACGCAGTACTGGGATTCGTTTGTCAAAGAATCTGATCGGTGGATCGGTGACGGTGTAGACCGCTTCGAAAAGCACTGCGATCCAGCCACGGGGCTGAAAATCCCGGGAGGCCAGAGGTACCCACGACATGATCATTCGTGCGATGAGAAGTACCAGGTAAATCTGGAGAATGATGTAGAGAATTTTTCCAACGACCGTCATCGACGTCTCACAAAACTGCTCAATGCCTCGACTCAAACCCTGAACGTCGAGTTCAGCCTTCAGGACTGGTTGAAGAACCCTTCGCCCGCAATCCGAGCCTTGTCCTCCGGTGCGACATTGACATTGTGCGGGCACAGCAGGAAGACCTTGCTGGTGACTCGCTCGATCGTTCCACGCAGACCGAAGATGAGACCAGCCGCGAAGTCGACCAACCGTTTGGCGTCGGAATCATCCATCTCGGTGAGGTTCATGATGACCGGAACACCGTCCCGGTACTGCTCACCGATGAGGCGGGCCTCGTTGTAGTTTCGCGGATGAACCGTGAGGATCCGATTGATGTCTGCGATGGAAGGTTCATCGACGACCATGGGACGCTCCTGTTCACGATGCGGAGAGGCAGACATGGGTTCTTGAGGATCACCGGACGGCATCGAGGTCAGCTGGGAAGGCTCGTACCCATCATCGGAGTAGACCTCTTCGGTCAACTCCTCGTCGCGAAGATCATCATCGTATCGCGCGTCGTCCACCAGACCGACGTATGAGGCAAGCTTCCTGCCGAACCCAGCCATGAGCTCTCCTTCACAACACCACGAATCGAGAATACGTCACTCATCAGGGTGCCACGGTCGAGGCGAACCCGATGACAGTGACACGCAAACACTATCCCACGGGAAACAGCGGGGGCAGTTTTCACCATCATAGTGCCGTCCTTGACACACCGATCGCCCCACCGGGTCACATCACTCCACGGAGCCGCCCCCACAGACCGCTCCCCCTGCCCATTCCCAGCAGTTGTCCCACGACACCGGCAGGACGGAACGCCAAGCACGCGGACCACGTCCACGATGCCTGACGTTCTGAGATGACCACATGGGGCTGGTACGCAACCGACGGTCACGGCACGAATAACCCTCCGAGAATATGCAACCCTCAGAGGATCCGAGTCACTTCATGAAGTCTGGAATGTCCAGATCGTCCTCGGCGACGGGAGGAGTGGACCGCTGTGTGTTCGAACCCTCCTGGGCACTGTGGGAATCCTGCTCCTCGGCGTGCTGCGGGACCGGACGGGCGATTGCCGTGGTGCCGGATCCAGACGATGGCCGCGACTGCTGACCGGTAGACCTGTTCTTGAGCCCCGGACGAGCACTGATACCGGGTTGCTTGCGCGGCGGCTGACCGGAATCAAAACCAGCCGCAATGACGGTGATGCGAATCTCGTCACCCAAGGTGTCGTCAATGATGGTGCCGAAGATGATGTTGGCCTCGTCGTCAACAGCCTCCTCGATGAGACTGGCTGCCGAAGCCACCTCGAACAGCCCCAGATCGGAGCCACCGGCGATCGACATGAGCACCCCATGTGCTCCATCGACGGAGACCTCGAGCAGCGGGGAGGAGATGGCCATCTCGGCTGCCATCCGGGCACGATCCTCGCCCGAGGCGTGCCCAATACCCATGAGGGCCGAACCGGCATTCGACATGACGGCCTTGACGTCGGCGAAGTCGAGGTTGATCTGGCCCGGCGTCGTGATGAGGTCGGTGATGCCCGAGACGCCCTGCATGAGCACCTGGTCGGCGACCCGGAAGGCGTCGGTGATGGTGACCTTCTGATCGGCCATCGACAGCAGACGGTCATTGGGGATGACGATGAGGGTGTCGACCTCCTCCGACAGACGGTTGACGCCCTCGTCGGCCTGGGTCGAACGTCGATGACCCTCGAAGCTGAACGGGCGGGTGACCACACCGATGGTGAGAGCTCCCAGCGAACGGGCGATCTTGGCGACGACCGGGGCAGCTCCAGTACCCGTGCCACCGCCTTCACCTGCCGTCACGAAGACCATGTCGGCGCCCTTGAGACACTCCTCGATCTCCTCGGAGTGGTCCTCGGCTGCCTGTCGGCCCTTGTCAGGATCGGCTCCGGCACCCAGACCCCGAGTGAGTTCTCGCCCGATGTCAAGTTTGACGTCAGCATCGCTGCTGTTGAGAAGAGCCTGCGCATCCGTGTTGACGGCGATGAACTCGACGCCTTTGAGACCAGCTTCAATCATGCGGTTGACGGCATTGCAGCCGCCGCCGCCCACGCCAACGACTCTGATGACCGCGGTGGTTTGACTTGCCACTGGAACCTCAATTCGTAGAGAGCCGATCTTCTTGAAAGGTTATTGACCACCACCGGCTGGTGTCCAACAAAAATGGGGAGTCTCAACCACGGGTTGAGACCTGGCCGGGAGCGCCCATACCCTCCTGCCGCACCCATTGAACCATCGGGGGCAATCACTCAGATCCGATGTCACGGACGCATGACGTGCCCGCCGCGAGAGGAACTTGAGCGCCAATGACGCCGAGCAATCCTTCTCCGGAGAGCAGAACACGTGCACGCCCGAGCCACCCGCCACTGGGGCGGCCTGGAAGGCAGGATCTACCTCGACGTGGGCCGTTGCGGGCTCGAGACGTCGTACTCCTTGGCCTTGACGTTGAGCATTGCCGTCGCCACCTTGGACTTCAGCGCAGACTCATCCGCCGATCCCCAGACGATGGTACCTCCCTTGACAAGGTGAATCTGGATGGAATCGGTACCTCGGACCTCGATGTGATCGGTCTGGGCACGAATCTCCTTGCTCAATGACGAGGCAACGGTGGCGGCATCGGTACGCATTCGCGGCTTGGACGCATCCAACCTCACGACGAGCAGCTGGGAACTCCTGGTGGCGGACTGATGAAACATCTGCCCATGCTCGTCCACCCAGGTGAAACCGCCATGACCGCTCACCTGGTACACGGGACGTCGCTCGGTGACGGCGATCTGCACCGTGCGCGGCCAGTGCCTGCTCACCGTCACGTCGGCAACGTCTGGCATCGCCGCCACGGACGAAGCCGCGTGATCCACGTCAACCCTGGCCAGCGGAGTTCCGGGGGAAATCCTGGCAGCGTCGCGTACTTGATCGGCCTTGAGCATCCTGACGCCGGTGACGTCGACATGCTCGACCGCGAACACCGTGCTGTGACGCACCACGACCACTGCCACGGCCACGAGAACGACAATCGCCACGGCAGTCACAACGACAATCCTCCGACGCCGCTGTCGGCGGTGTCGTTTGACGTCGATCGCCCCGGTGATGTCGGTGATCGAGCGGCTCATGCGTCAGCGTCCTGCAGCAACGGGAGCAGCAGCGACCCGATGAGACTGATGTCACCAGCTCCCAGCGTGATGACGAGGTCGCCGGGGCGCACCTGGCCGGCCAACACCTCGGGCAGCATTGCCTTGTCCGCGACATAGCAGCTCGAACCGCCATGGGAGAGCACGGCATCGTGGACGAGTCGGCCGCTCACCCCGGCAAGGGGTTCCTCCCTGGCCGGGTAGACGTCGGTGACGAAGACCTCGTCGGCCAAGGTGAGGGCGGCACCGAACTCATCGGCGAAATCCCTGGTCCGGGTGAACAGGTGTGGCTGAAAACACGCGACGACCCTGCCCTGCTCGGCGACCCGGCGAGCAGCCCCCAGGGTGGCGCGGATCTCGGTGGGGTGGTGGGCGTAGTCGTCGAAGACCGACACCCCGCCTCTGCGTCCCAGCAGCTGGAACCGACGCAGCGTCCCGGTGAAATTCCTGGTTCCGGTCATGACATCTGCCTCCGGGACACCCAACAGGCTGACTGCGCAGTACGCTGCAGCAGCATTGGACAGGTTGTACTGGCCGGGAACATTGAGTTCCAGACGACTCGTGGTGCGGCCGTGTGAGATCGTCGCACAACTCGTCGTGCCGTCCAGTACGATGTCGGTAAGACGTACTTCGGCGTCCTCGGACTCACCGTAGGTGACGACCTGCACCGTCCCGGTCTCCTCCAGCCGACGAGCCAGCTCGGCGGATCCCGGATCGTCGACACAGACGATGACGTACCTCACCTGCGGGCGGGTGGCCATCGTGACGAATCCGTCGAAGTAACGCTGTGGGGTGCCCCAGTTGTCGAGGTGGTCGGCCTCCACATTGGTGACGATGACGATCTGGCTGGGGTACTGCAGGAAGGACCCGTCGGACTCGTCGGCCTCGACGACGAAGGCATCCCCTCGTCCCAGATGTGCCGAGCGTCCACTGGTAGCCAGCGGGGAACCGATGACGTAGGACGGATCCATGCCAGCATCGGTGAGAATGCTGGCGATGATGGCGCTGGTCGTCGTCTTGCCGTGGGTACCGGCCACCGACACCCCCTGGCGTCCGAGCATGAGTGCTGCCAGGGCGGCACTGCGATGCCAGATCCGCAGACCGAGTCGGCGAGCCTCGACCAGTTCCGGATTGTCGTCGTGAATGGCCGAGGACACCACAACCGTGCGTGCCCCGTGGACGTGGGAGGGATCGTGCCCCACCCAGGTGCGCACACCCATGGCAGAGAGCGACTCCAGACGGGTCGAGTTCACCTGGTCGGACCCCGACACCTCCGCCCCCAGCTCAGCGTAGGCTCGCGCCACACCACTCATGCCGGCCCCACCAATGGCGATGAAGTGCACCGGGCCGATGGTGCGCGGATCCTCCAGGTGGACGGGCTCGCGAAGGGTCACTTCTTCTTCCTCCTCGTCGCTGCCGAGACAACCGCCTGGGCAAGGTTCTGTGCTGCCTGGGTGGACATGAGGTCGCGTCCGGCCATGGACATCCGGGCCAGTTCGTCAGGGTGGTGGATCCGTGCCACCTCCCGCATGAGACGAGTGGCATTCAGCTCATCGTCCCTGATGAGCACTCCCCCACCGGCGGCCACGACCGAGGAGGCATTGCGAGCCTGCTCACCATTGCCGTGTGGCAGGGGGACGTAGATCGTGGGAAGGCCACACACCGCCGTCTCGACGACCGTGCCGGCACCCGAGCGAGCAACCATGAGATCGGCTGCTGCGTAGGCTCGGGCCATGTCGTCGACGTAGGCCACCGGCACCCATCGGGCACCGGTACTGTCATCGGTGTGGGTGAGGGCGCCCGCCATGTTCCTGGGACCCAGCACGTGCAGCACCTGTACGCCGTCGGCGAGCAGCTGACCACGAGCATGGACGACCGCGGTGTTCACCGAGACCGCACCCTGGGAACCTCCGGAGACCAGCAGGGTTGGGCGGTCCTCGTCCAGCCCGAACTCCTTGCGGGTGCGGCGTCGACGTTCGGCTCGATCCCGTTCGTCCAGACTCGCAAGCTCAGCGACATTGGCCCGCAATGGCATACCGATGAACTCAGCACCCGGCAGTGGGGTGTCGGGAAACGCCGTGTACACCCCGGCTGCGAAGCGAGCGGCGACCCTGTTGGCGAGTCCCGGTACCGCATTCTGCTCATGGACGACGACCGGGATGTGTCGCGACCGGGCAGCCAGGTAGGCGGGCATGGAGACGTACCCTCCGAAGCCGACGACGACGTCGGCCTCGCGTGCGTCCAGCACCTCACCAGCACGTCGCACGGCCCCAACCAGGCGCGCGGGCACCTTGACCAGATCGACGGAAAACTTGCGCGGCAGCGGCACGGGGGGAATCATGTCGATCTGCAATCCGGCATCGGGAATGACTCGCCCCTCCAAGCCCTTGGGGGTCCCGATGCACGACACCTGTTCGACCTGGGCCATCCCCACCAGTTGCTGTGCGGTCGCGATGAGCGGCGAGGTGTGTCCAGCAGTGCCACCACCTGCCAGTACCACGTTGACCATGTGTCAGTCCTTCCCCTTCCTGCCCATCGCAGGTTCAGTTGCTGCCGGAATCGTCGACCACCGATGTCACCCTCGGTGGTTTTCTGCGGCGGGTGGCATCCAGGTACCGCTGAGCCGCTGGTTCCCGGCGTGCGCACGAGAGCAGAACGCCCATTGCCGCCAAGTTCGACACCAATGCTGACCCTCCGACCGAGATGAATGGTAGGGGCACGCCGATGACCGGTGCCAATGTCAGGGAAACAGCCATGTTGATGAGCGCCTGGACGCCGATCCACGTCGTGATCGTCGCGGCGGCAATGCGCAGGAACTGCGACTGGGAACGCACCGCAACCCGAATCCCCGCCCAGCAGAGCAGGGCGAAGAGGAGGATGACCGTCACGGTGCCCACCAGCCCGAGCTCCTCACCGAGCACGGCGAAGACGAAGTCGTTCTGGGCACCGTCGTAGAGCCCGCCCCACTTCTGCTTGGACGCCCCGATGCCAACCCCGCCCAGACCGCCGGTGGCCAGGGCATAGGTTGCCGCCAACGGCTGGTCCGAGGTGGTGCTGTCGCTGGAGGGGTCCAGGAAGGTCACGATGCGCTGCATCCGGTAGGGAGCCTGAACGATCATCCCCACAACCCCCACAGCGCCTACGGCCAGCAGGGTGAGGATGTGACGCATCGGCATCCCACAGACCCACATCTGTACGAGGACGATCGCTGCGAGGATGAGCGCCGTACCAAGGTCCCCCTGGACGAGCACCATGAGGATGACACTTCCCTGGATGGCGAGGAACCAGAAGAAATCCTTGACCTCGCCAATCGTCTCCCGGTGCCGGGCAAGATAGGCCGCGCCAATGAGCACCAGGGAGAACTTGGCGAACTCCGAGGGCTGCACCCCCACCGGCCCCACCGACAACCAGGAGCGGTTTCCCTTCCCGGCATCGTCGCCCACGAACAGGGTCGCGACCAGCATGAGACCGACCACCACCCAGACGATCCCGGCCGTCCTGCGCAGGAACTCCTCGCTGAACCTGCCAAAGACCAACCCGGCAATGATGCCGATGGCCAGGAAACCGAGTTGTCGTTTGGCGAAGTAGTAAGGACTGTTGCCAAGCATCTGTGCGTACACCGATGACGAGGACAGACTCATGAGGGTGCCAATGCCCAACAGCAGCAGGGTGACGACGAGCAGCACGAGGTAGTCGAGCATGGGCTGGGCGAGCAAGGGTTTCCTGCCATCTGAGCGCGCAGATCCGTTGTCCAGCCTCATCCATCGGTACCATCGCGCGATGGCATTGGAATGGCGCCGGTTGCCAGCCATGTCCGCCATCACCGCACCGTCCGTCGTGTGACCCATCGTCACCGACTCTCCGGCTCGTCGTCCGCACGCGCCGGGCCGAGGGCACAGGCAGCACGGGCGAAGTCGTCCCCACGTACGTCGTAGCCGGTCCAGATGTCCCGACTGGCGCACCCGGGGGCCAGCAGCACGGTGTCGCCGGGGCGGGCCATGCGCGCCGCCTGGGTGACGGCCTCGTCCATGACGGTGCGATCCATGGTGTCCAGGACGACGACCGGCACATCGGGAGCGTGTTCGGCAAGGCTCTCGGCAATGCGCTGCCGGTCCACACCCAGCACGACGACTCCACGCAGTCGGTTGGCGTGGGTCTGGACGAGGGTGTCGAAGGAGGTGTCCTTGGCCTGGCCGCCGGCGATCCACACGATCGACTCGAAAGCTCGCATGGAGGAGTTCGCGGCGTGTGGATTGGTGGCCTTGGAGTCGTCGACCCAGGTGATGTCATCGCCCTGGTGGACGGTCTCGATGCGGTGTCCGCCCAGGTGCAGGTTCTGCAATCCCTGGGCCACTGCCTGCGGGCTCACCCCGAAGGACCGGGTGAGCGCAGCAGCGGCCAGGGCATTCTCCACATTGTGCGGGGCAGCCGGCTGGACGTCGGCCACCTTGGCCAGTGGCAGGGCCGAGCTGTGCCGTTCGGCGATGAAGGCTCGGTCGACGATCATGTCGTCCACCACACCGATCATCGAGAGACCGGGGATCCCGTTGCGAAAGCCGATGGCTCGAGCACCCTCGACGACGTCGGCCTCCTCCACCATCTTCTCAGTGGCCGGGTCGTCGTAGTTGTAGACGCAGGAGTGCGTCACCTGGTGGAAGATGCGCGCCTTGTCGGCACCGTAGGCTGCGTAGGGGTCGTCGGCATGGGCGTACCACTCCAGATGGTCCTCGTGCAGGTTGAGCACGGCTGCCGAGTGCAGCGCCAGCGACGGCGACCAGTGCAGCTGGAAACTCGAGAGCTCCACGGCGAAGACGTCGTAGTCCACCTCGTCGGCCATGGCCTCGAGGATCGGCCGTCCGATGTTGCCCACCGCAGCAGCCTTGAACCCACCAGCGATGAGCATCGACTCGGTCATCTGGGTGGTCGTCGTCTTGCCATTGGTACCGGTGATGCCCAGCCAGGGCACGACACGGTCGGGATGCATGAGACGCCAGGCGAGCTCCGGTTCACCCCACACCGGCACATCGGCGGCCAGGGCCTGGGCGATGAGCGGTTGGGTCGGACGCCATCCCGGCGAGACGATGACGAGATCGGTTCCGGGCGGCAGCTGCGCCGTCGATCCGGCCCCCAGCCGCACCGAGGCGCCCAGGACCTCCAGCAGATTGGCCTTGTCCCGGTGGTCGTCGTCATCGCGATCGTCCAGGACGAGCACCGAGGCGTCCAGGTCGAGCAGCGCATCGGCAGCTGCGAAACCAGACATTCCCAGACCAGCAATGACCACCTGCACACTCGACCAGTCGAAGAGCCGGTCGGCTCGGTCAAGATTCACTCCACTCACTGTCCTGCCACCCATTCGCCGTAGAAGATTCCCATGCTTGCTGCCACGAAGAGACCACAGATGATCCAGAACCGGATCACGACGGTGACCTCCTCCCACCCCTTCATCTCGAAATGGTGGTGCAGTGGCGCCATCTTGAAGATTCGTCTGCCCTGCCCGGTACGTTTCGCGGTGATCTTGAAGACCCCCACCTGCAGCATCACCGAGAGGGTCTCCACGACGAACAATCCCCCGATGATGACGAGCAACAACTCGGTGCGCGACACGACGGCGAGTCCAGCCACCGCACCGCCCAGGGCCAACGATCCGGTGTCACCGAGGAAGATCTTCGCCGGTTTGGCGTTCCACCACAGAAACCCGAAACACGCCCCCGCCAGGGCCAGGGCCACCACTGCAATGTCATAGGGATCGCGCACCTCGTAGCACCGCGACAGACCTGCGGGGGAATGCGAGCACCACTGGTTGAACTGCCAGACACTCAACAAGGTGTAGGCACCGAAGACCATGGCTGCCGATCCGGTCGCCAGTCCGTCCAGGCCATCGGTGAGGTTGACGCCGTTGGACGTACCCGCGATGAGGATGATGATCCAGATGACGGCGAGCCAGACCGGCAGCTGGGCCCACGGCAGGTCACGCAGGAACGAGATCGCCGGTGACCCCGGGGTGACACCGTTCTTGTCGGGGAAAAACAGCACACCGACGCCGAAGACGATCGCCACGATCGCCTGCCCGATGAGTTTTCCACGAGGTTTGAGACCCAGGGATCTCTGCTTGGAGATCTTGGTCCAGTCGTCAAGGAAACCGATGAACCCCATCCCGGCGAACAGCCACAGCACCAGCAGGGCCGAGATGCTCGGGGCGGTCATCGTCACCAGATGCGCAATGGTGTACGACAACAGCACCGAGACGATGATGACGGCACCGCCCATGGTGGGGGTGCCCTTCTTGGTGCGGTGAGTGGTGGGGCCATCGTCACGGATGTACTGCCCGTAGCCGTGGGCGGCCAAGAACTTCACGAACCACCGGGTGCCGACCAAGGGGCCGAGCATGGCCACGGCACCGGCCAGGAGGATCGTCTTCACTGCTGGGCCCCCTGCTCGTGCACGTCATCGGCAAGAATTCTCTCAGACACCCGCTCCAGCTCCAAGCCGCGTGACGCCTTGACCAGGACGACGTCATGACCGCTCCACCCCACGGCGTCGGCAGCCTCGTCGGTGGTGACGACGCGGGCCCGACCGCCAGCAGAGGTGGCTCCGGCGGCAAGGTCCTCGGCGTACTGTCCGATGCACAGGATCTCGTCGAATCCTCGACCCACCGCGAGTTCACCGACGTCGCGGTGGCGCTGTGCCGACTGCTCGCCAAGTTCGAGCATGTCGCCCAGCACCGCCACTCCACGGGTGCGCGGATCACTGTCGGCACGTCTGGTGAGGATGTCACCGACGGTACGCAGTGCGGCTGCCATCGAGTCGGGATTGGCGTTGTAGCAGTCGTTGACGAGCACCAGCCCGTCGGAGCGCTCCTCGATCTGCATGCGCAGCGGCGAGCGAGTCGTCGCCTGGCTCAGCGAGCGCGCAATACGCTCTGGATCGGCCTTGCGGTTGGAGGCCCGGGTGAGCGCGCAGGAGGCTGCCGCGGCTGCCGCCACGGCATTGGACACCTGATGCTCCCCCATGGTGCGCAGACTCACTCGATGAGCGCTGTGCCGTCCCTCGATGCGCAGGTGGATCTTGAAGGTGTAGCGGTCGAGGTCATCGGCAGCCAGGTCGGTGGCCCACACCTCGATCTCGGCCTCGGTGTGACGATGCTCCTCGCCCACACCGAACCAGGCCACGTTGGCTCCGGTGCGCTCGGTCATCGCCGCCACCCGGGGATCGGCTGCGTTGAGCACGGCCCAACAGTCCGGCCGCAGTGCCTCGAGGATCTCGCCCTTGGCCCGGGCGATGGCGTCCCGACTGCCGAACTCACCCAGATGGGCGGTGCCCACGTTGAGCACCATGGCGACGTCCGGGGGAACGATGTTGGTGAGCCGGCTGATGTGGCCACTACCACGTGCCCCCATCTCGGAGACGAGGAATGCGGTGTCCTTCTCCACGGCGCAGGCCGTGAGGGGCACCCCGATCTCGTTGTTGAACGAGCCGATCGGTGACACCGTGGGGCCCTCGTCCTCCAGCACCTGGGCCAGGAGGTCCTTGGTGCTCGTCTTGCCCGAGGATCCGGTGAGGTCGATGGCTATCATGCCTCGGGAACGCTCCTGGGAGACGACGGAGGCGGCGAGTCTGGCCAATCCCTGCTGGGGATCGGGGACGACGATGTGCGGCAGGTCGGCGTCCGTGACATGTTCGGCGAGGACGGCTGCTGCACCTGACTGCGCTGCGGCATCGGCAAAGTCGTGCCCGTCGACTCGTTGCCCCCGGAAAGCGACGAAAAGGCTTCCCGGGCAGGCCTCCCGGCTGTCGATGACGACGTCGGGACCGACCTCCCGCCTGGGATCGCCCACCAGCTGCCCGCCGATGTCCCGTGCGATCTGTTCGACTGTGGTTGTCCTCATGCGACATCTCCAGAATGTTTGTCGGACCTCAGTTGCGCCCACTGTTCTGCGGCAACGGTTCGATCGTCGAAGGGTAGGGTGTCCTCACCGACCTGCTGGCCAGTCTCATGGCCCTTGCCGAGCAGGCAGACGAGATCATGCGCAGTGGCGAGTTCCAGGGCACGCCGGATGGCCTCACGACGCGATCCACCGTTGATGACCTCAGCGGAACCCACCTGCTGGGCACCGGCCACCACCGCCGCACGAATGCTGGCTGGGTCCTCGGTGCGTGGATTGTCGTCGGTGACGACGACGACGTCGGCCTCCTCGGCAGCTGCCTGCCCCATCGGGGCTCGTTTGGCTGCGTCTCGGTCGCCACCGGCACCCACGACACAGATGACGCGTCCCGCACTGCCGTTGTGCTGGATCCCCTCGCGCGCACCGGCCAGGGCCGAGGAGATCGCCTGGGGGGTGTGGGCGAAGTCGACGAGCACCCCCGGGGCACCCTCGCCCAGGGGGACTCGTTCCATCCGTCCGGGAACCTGGGCATCCTGCAGACCATCGACGACCTCGTCGAAACTCAGTCCGCTGGCCTCAAGCATGGCCAGGGCCATGACGGCGTTGCGTACGTTGTACTCACCCGGGATGCCAAGCCGCATGGTCCGCATTCCCGAGGGGGTGCGGACCTCCACCCGGGAGCCGAGCTGCGCGTCCGGGGTCCACGAGACCACCTGGTAGTCGGATTGCGTCGTCACCGATGTGCTGACGACCCGCACCCCGTTCTCCGCGCACCGACGAGCCAGCTCCTGGCCACGGGGGTCGTCGACGTTGATGACGGCGGTACGGGCCAGCTGCGGGGTGAAGAGTCGGGCCTTGGCCTCGAAGTAGTTGTCGAGGGTCTTGTGGAAGTCGAGGTGGTCGCGCCCCAGATTCGTGAAGGCGGCGACGTCGAAGACCGTCGCGTCCACCCGGTGCAGGGCCAGGGCGTGCGAGGAGACCTCCATGACGACGTCGGTGGCACCCCGGTCGGCCATGACACGCAACAGGGCCTGCAGATCGGGCGATTCGGGCGTGGTGACGGTGGTGCGACCGCTGGGCAGCTCGGCCCCGTCGATCCGGTACCCGATGGTGCCGATCGTGCCGGGATGACGCCGTGCTGCTCGCAGTCCGGCCTCCACGAGGAAGGCCGTCGTCGTCTTGCCATTGGTACCGGTGATCCCGAACATCGTCATGGATCGGGAGGGATCACCGAAGACACGAGCAGCTGCTGCCGCCATCGCCGAGCGAGGATCGTCGACGACGATCACGGCGAGATCACCACAGCTGGCACCGGGAGTGCCTGCACGGTTGGTGCCCTGGTCATCGCTGTCTGCCCCCTGACCTGCCATGAGGCTGGCTCCCTGGGCATCGGTGAGGATGGCAACCGCCCCGGCCCGTCGTGCCTGGTCGGCAAATCGAGCTCCGTGTGACCTGGTTCCGGGCAGTGCGACGTAGAGGTCGCCGGGATGCACCTGGCGAGAATCCAAGGTGATCCCGCAGACCTCATCGGGGTGTGGTCCCATGACGCGGTGCGGGCCCACTGCCGCCAGCAGGTCTGACCATGCCAGCTGGATGGGCTCCTCGGGACGCAGAAGGACTGAATCGTTCACGGCGTGTACTCCAAAGGTTTCTTGGGTGCCTTGGTCCTGGACGGAGGCACCCCGAACTGAGGCAGGGCCACCGACATGATCTGACGGCCCACGGGCAGGGCGATGCCGGATCCCTGGTGGCTCCCCTTGCTGGGATTGTTGATGACGACGTAGGTGAGAATGCGGGGGTCCTCGACCGGCCCCACGGTGACGTAGGAGGCAGTGTATCCCCGGTAGCAGTGACACGACGGGTCGATGCGTTCGGCGGTACCCGTCTTGCCTGCCGTCCGGTAGCCGGGCACCTGCCGCTCCGGTGTCAGGGTGACAACCGACTCCATCATGTCCACGACGGTGGACGAGGCCTGCCGGGAGATCACTCGATGCCCCTTCCCGGTGGGAATCTCGATGGGGTCGCCGTTGCCGTCCACCCCAGACTTGAGAATTCGCGGCTGATGGTAGACCCCGCCATTGACGACGGCGGCCACGGCGGCAGCCTCCTGTATCGAGGTGACCGACATGCCCTGACCGAAGGACACCTGGTCACGGGTGTAATCGGCCATCGAGGCGGGAGGAATCGAGCCGGTGGCCTCCCCCGGCAACTCGATTCCGGTGGGCTTGCCCAGGTTGAAGGCCTGGAGGTACTTCGTGAGGGTGGACTTGTCGGTCTGCCGGGTGAGCAGGGTGGTGCCGATGTTGGACGACTTCGCGATGACCCCGCGGGCAGTGAGGTGCAGCGTGTCGTGGTCGAAGGCGTCCTTGATGTGCGAACCACCTGAGGGGAGCGTCCTGGGCACGACGACATGGGTGTCGGCATTGACGATTCCCTGGTCGGCCAGGGCTGCCATGGTGATGACCTTCTGCACCGATCCGGGCTCGTAGTTGTCGGCAATGGCATGGTTGCGCAACTGGTTGGCCTTGGCCCTGCCGTAATCCTTGGGGTCGAATCCGGGGGCCGATGCCATGGCCAGCACCTCACCGGTCTTGACGTCCATGACGATGGCCTGCCCCGATTCTGCCTTGCTGGCATGCATCTGCGCCTCCAGGGCGTTCTGCACCGACAGCTGCAGCTGGGCGTCGAGGGTGAGGGTGTAGGAATTGCCATTTGTGGCCGGGATGAGCGTCTCGTGGCCCAGCGGGATGCGTCCGTAGGTGGAGGCCTCGTAGGACTCCTTGCCCTTGGTTCCGGTGAGCTTCTTGTCCAGGGAGTACTCCAGGCCTGCAGACCCACGCCCTTCCGTGTTGACGAATCCGATGAGGCTGGCGGCCAAGGTTCCCGAGGGGTAGCTGCGTACCGGGTCGTTGGAGGAGAAGACGCCGTACCAGCCGCCGTCCTTCATCTCGGCCTTGATCTGGTCGAAGGTGTAGCTGGGCACCTGGTGCTTGACGATGGAGTATCGGCTGAGTCTGCCTGACTTGTCTTTCTTGGTGAGTGCCTCCCGATAGTCCTCCGGGTACCCACCCAGGTGCTTGGCGAGGATCTTGGCGACGGCCTTGGGGGCGGCAGCTGCCTTGGCCTGTTGGGAGCGACTCATCTCGGCCCGCTCGTCCACACCGTTCCTGCTGATCATCTGCGGATCGACGAAGACGAGCACGGCCGACTCCGACCTGGCCAGGGCAGAACCATTGCGGTCGGTGATGGCACCCCGGTCGGGCAGCAGGTCGTGGGTGTAGCGCATGCGGTCGGCAGCACGCTGAGCCATCTTGGGCGCCTGGATCGCCTGCAGGTACACCGCACGTCCGATGAAGATCGCAAAGCTCAGCAGGAGGATGGCCAGGGTGATGACCAGACGACCTCGTTGGCCGCCTGGTCTGCCCTCGTGGAAGAACCGATGGATGACTCCCGGCTCAGAGGTGGAGTCACGAGACGTGGAACGCGGATTCCCTCGACGTGACGTGGGTCTCGCCGGTTCGCGACGAGGGCCACGCCTGTGATGTCCGGCAGTGCCTGGTCGCTGGTTCACCGCTGAGCAGCTCCCGAACCCGACTTGGCATCGGGGACGACGAGTTTGGCCTGCCTGGACGAACCAGTGACGCTTGGCACCTCGTCACCCACGACTGGGGTGGCCTTCCCCACGATCTTCCCGCTACGCAGATCCACGAAGACAGGATACGGGTTCGGGACCATGCCCAGCTCTTGTGCTGCAACCTGCAGGTGGGCCGGGGAGCGCAGTCGATCCACCTGTGCCGACAGTGCCGACTCCTGGTGGGACAGTTCGGCGATCCGGGTGTTCTGCTGGCTGATACGCACCGACTGGTCCTGGATCTGGGTGTTGAGCACCAGGGCGGCAACGATTCCCACGGCCAGGATGACGGCCATGGCGACGATGAACGGCAGGGTGGAGGTGCGAGCAGCTGTCTGTGGCAGTCCACGCAGGATCCGAACCGGCCTGGAGTGTTGCCGGGACGGCGTGGGGGCGTACTCGGCGCTCATGCTGGCTTGATCCTTTCGATGACGCGCAGGCGTGCGGAGGCAGATCGGGGGTTGCGGGCAAGCTCGTCCTCGTCGGGGCGTTCGGCGCCTCGGGTGACGAGGGTGAACCTGGGTTGCATGGATTCCGGGATGATGGGCAGACCTGGCGGGGCGGAGTCGCTGGCCGCCGAGCGGAAGGCGTCCTTGACCGGGCGATCCTCCAGGGAGTGGTAGGCGAGCACGGCGAAGCGTCCCCCCACCGCAAGTCGCTCCAGGGCCTCGGGAATGACTCGCTGCAGGGTGGCCATCTCGTGATTGACGGCGATGCGCAGGGCCTGGAAGGTCCGTTTGGCCGGGTGCCCACCCTGATGACGAGCAGCCACGGGAATGGCCTCGGTGATGATCCCCACGAGCTGGCCGGATGTGGTGATGGGTTCTGCGGCACGGGCAGCGACGATGGCCCGGACGATCCGATCGGTGAACTTCTCCTGACCCCACCCACGCAGGATCCGGGTGAGTTCGTCCACATCCGCGGTGTTGAGGAGCTCGGCTGCTGTCGGCCCGTCACTCTGGTCCATGCGCATGTCGAGTGGCGCGTCGACCGAGTAGGCGAATCCGCGCTCGGCCCGGTCGATCTGCAGGCTGGACAGCCCGAGATCGAGCAGGATCGAGTCGGTGTTGGGGTGGCCGAGGTCGTCGAGCACCTCGGCAAGCTCGTCGTGGACGGCATGGACGAGTGTGACACGCTCACCGAAACGTTCCAATCGGCGTCGGGCCAGGTCCAGGGCCTGGGTGTCGCGGTCGATGCCGACAAGGACGGTGTGCGGACAGCTGGCCAGGATGGCCTCGGCATGACCGCCCATACCCAGGGTCCCGTCGACATGTACCGGGCGGCTCCGGTCTCCGGCCAGATAGCCCTGCTCAGCACGGTGGAGGGAGGTGGAGAGCAGTTCGACGATGCGATCCCTCATGACGGGGACGTGCAGTTGCGCTGGATCGATGTCGTTGCCGACGTCTTCGGTGGCCGCGTGGTCCACGCCGGCACCTGGATCTGGGCTGGAGGGCGTGGCACATGCCTCGGGGCCTTCCGAACGTACGGCAGCGCGTGTGTCGGAGCCGGTGATGACGTCGGGGCTGGTACTGCTGTCGAGACTGGGGTCTGCCTGACCACTCATCGTCGTCCTCCCTGCCACTCGGTCCGGCCCGTCAACACGATCCTTCAGCCCGTCACACTCGATCCACCCCTGTCGCCGAGCCCCACCCCTGTCGTCGAGCCACGGTGGACGACGCCAGCACGGCCATGCGAGTCGTGAACGGAGGTTCCGGCCTGCAGTGACTCTGACGCAGGGGAAGATGCGTCAGAACCAGTCCGTCAGCCCGGAGCCACTGCCCGCGACTCGAACACCGCACCGTCGGTTCGACCCCACCGCGATGGTGAGGGCTCACTCGTCGGCAAAGACCTCCTCGTTCATCTGAGCGAAATCAGCCTCCTGAGCAGTGGAGTACTCCTCCCACCTGGCGGCGTCCCAGATCTCGATTCGGGTGATCGCACCGACGATGACGATCTCCTTTCCCAGCCCGGCATAGCGCCGAAGCATGGGAGGAACCATCACTCGTCCCTGCTTGTCGGCAGCAGTGTCGCTGGCCCCGGCCGCCAGCATGCGCTGGTAGTCACGAACCTTCTTCACGCTGACCGGCCCCTTGGCGATCTCTCGGGTCATCTCCACGAAGGCGGACATGGGGTACACCGCGAGGCAGTGCTCCTGGCCACGGGTGATGACCAGCCCCTCATCCAGCTCTTCCCGGAACTTCGCCGGCAGGAAGAACCGGCCCTTCTCGTCGAGCTTGGGAGTGTACGTACCCAGGAACACCGGGCACCTCCTTGCTCACGATCGCGCCAGTTCGCTCCACTTGCCTCCACCATACTCCACTACGCACCACTTTCACCTATCCCCCGTCCAGATGGGAGAAGAAATCAGACACAGGTGGACGCATCTCGGAGCGCGGGTAGGATCTGGTGGTCGGACGTGCCGGAAGAGGAGAAGGACAGTGATCGAGTCGGTGCAGGACCTCGTGACCGTGATGGATGACGTCACGGCCGCAATTTCCAGCGTCATTGATGGAAAGACCGAACAGATCGAGACCGCTCTGGTGACCCTGCTGGCCGGCGGCCACCTGCTGCTGGAGGATGTCCCCGGAGTGGGCAAGACGATGCTGGCTCGCGCCCTGGGACGCTCGATCGACTGCACCGTGCACCGGATGCAGTTCACTCCCGACCTGCTGCCCGCCGACATCACCGGCGTGTCCGTGTTCAACCAGCAGACCCGCGAGTTCGAGTTCAAGCCCGGGGGGATCTTCGCCAACGTCGTCGTGGCCGACGAGATCAACCGTGCCTCACCCAAGACCCAGTCCGCCCTGCTGGAGGCCATGGCCGAGCGTCAGGTGTCCGCCGATGGCGTCACCCACGAGCTGAGGCGCCCCTTCATGGTTGTCGCCACCCAGAACCCCATCGAGATGGAGGGCACCTATCCGCTCCCCGAGGCGCAGCGCGACCGCTTCATGACGCGCATCACCATGGGCTACCCGTCGCGTGACTCCGAGTTGGAGATGTTGGAGCGCCACGGTGCACACAATCCGCTGGACGAGCTGTACCCGGTGACCCACGGTGAGAGGATCACCGAGCTCATCGATGTCGTGGGCTCCGTCTACGTGGCCGATGTCGTCAAGGACTACCTCGTCAACATTGTGGCGGCGACCCGCTCCCACGATGCCGTACGACTGGGGGCCTCCCCTCGTGCCAGCCTGCACCTCATCCGCACGGCGCGGGCCAAGGCAGCCCTGGCCGGGCGCGACTACGTCATCCCCGACGACGTGCAGGCCATGGCCATCCCGGTGCTGGCACACCGTCTGCTGCCGTCCACCCGAGCCCAGCTGGACGGGATCAGCCCGGTGGACATCGTCTCGCAGATCCTCACCTCCACCCCCGTCCCAGAACAGGCCTGACGTCGTGGGACGGATCCCATCACGCACACCCTCCGACCCATCGGGCGTCCCCTTCAGCGTCACGACGCGAGGCTGGGTCTTCCTCGTCAGCGGTGTCGTCATCACCATCGCATCGTTGGGGATGGGGCAGCCGGACCTGGCATGGGTCGGGATGTTGTTGGTGCTCCTGCCCGTGCTCGGAATGGTGCTGGTCGCCGCCACCCAGCTGCACATGAGCTGTCAGCGTCGCATCGAACCGGCAACGATCGCCATCGACGAACGCGCCGAGGTGACAACGACCTTGGTGCGCAGGGCTGGGCTGCCAGTGGGGATCCTGCGATTCGAGGAAACCACTCCGCGCGCCCTGGGCGACGCGCCCCGATTCGCCATCCACACCCTGTCGGCAAGCTGGCGGCGTACCGTCCAGTACTGGTTGGAGGGGCAGGCTCGCGGCTACTACGGCGTGGGGCCTCTGCTGGTGCGCACCTGCGACCCGTTCCGGACGGCCTACGCCGACCATTCCTTCCGCACCGTCAACCACCTCATGGTCACCCCCAAGGTGCATCCCCTCGCCCCGCTCAACTCACTGGCCGGAGCCGGCAGGTCGGGGTCCTCCACCCCCCGCAAGGTCGGTGCCCAGGGCCAGGATGACATCCTGGTGCGTGAGTACCGCCAGGGGGACGACCTGCGTCGAGTGCACTGGCGCTCCAGTGCCCGCCATGACAATCTCATGGTGCGTCGCGAGGAACAGGCCTGGGACCCCTCCATCGCCCTGTTGCTGGACTCACGTGCCGCACGCCATACCGGCAGCGGTCCGAAGGCCTCCTTCGAGTGGATGGTGTCGGCTGGGGCCTCCATCGCCGATCACATGATCTCTGCGGGATACCGAGTACGGCTGTGTGATGCCGACCAGCCACTGCTGACCACCACGGGGGGATCGGTCGTCACGGCACGCCAGAACTCACTGACTGCCCTCACCATGGTGCAGGTCTCGGGCTCGAGCACCCTGGACGGTGGCATCACCAGCATCAGTGGCGGAGACTCCAGCGAGACGATCATCGCGATCCTGGCGCGCCTCACCTTGGACGACGTGGAGCGGCTCACCCGGGTGAGGGTGGGCCGTCCGCTGGCCCTGGCCATCGTCATGGACACCGACTCCTTCACCGCCCGCCGATTCCGGTGCACAGCCGAGGAGGCCGATGAGCACGAGAAGGCCGTGACCCAGTTGGAGGCTCACGGGTGGCGAGTGGTTCGTGCCACCAACCGCAGCAGCATTTCCCAGACCTGGTCGACCTTCGATCCCCAGGAGGACGCCCGATGACGGATCGCTCCACCACATCCAATTCCGCGACGCGGACACGCGTCGTCGTCATGCCCATCGTCATCTGTGTGGCGATCATGCTCGGCTCCCTGTGCTTCCTCCCCATCATCGACGACGCACTCCTGTGGGTCGTCATGGCAGCAGTCACGATCATCGTGGAAGCCATCTCCGCCGTGTCCCGCCGATTCAACACACCTGCCGGTGTCATCCACCTGTGGCAACTGTTGGGTGTGCTGGCGATGAGCTACGGGGCCGGGTTGTCGGCGACACGATCCCTGGGCATCGCAGGAGCCTGGCTGCCAGCGCTCAAGGAACTGTTCATCCACACCAGTACGGTGCTGCGCGTCTCACCTGCTCCCCTGCCTCCCGATCCGGGGGTGCGCTGGATCCTCACCGTCGTCATCGGGTTGGTGAGCGTGCTGGCCGATCTGCTCGTCATCAGCCTCGCGAACGCCGCATGGTCGCTCGCCGCCTTGCTGTCGATGTACCTCATTCCGGCGATCACGGACACCCGGGACGCGCCGTGGTGGACCTTCGTGGCCATGGCCAGCGCCTACCTGCTCATCCTTCTTGCCGATCAACTGATCGACAGCAGGCAGTGGACCCGCAATGTCACCCACGACTCCGCTCCCACGGCTCGACTGCGCGGAGCCTCGGGAGCACTTGCCGGCATGGGAACGGTCTTTGCCATTCCGGCACTGGCCCTGTCCCTGGTCATCGGTTCGGCGTTACCCACCTTCGGTCATGTCGAGATCGTCACGCCCCGCCCGCACGGCGAGGGACCGATCCAGTTGACGGATCCCACCCTGGACCTGCAGAAGAACCTCAACGACCCCTCGTCCGCACCCGTACTGAGCTACACCTCCCAGGCCAAGGACGGGGAATATCTGCGCATCGCCTCACTGACGAAGCTTGATGCCAGCGGATGGCATCTCAACCCCACCGACCTCACCAAGGAACAGCCCCAGTCGGTTCCGGGACTCACTGGCCCGAGCAGCACCCACAAGATCGACGTCACCATCCGTCACCTCGACTCGGAGTACCTCCCAGCGCCATACGCCCCCCTGTCCAGCAGCGTCGGCACCAACACATGGTCGTGGGATCCACAGACATTGGCAATCGTCTCCACGGCAACCAACCGGGCAGAGGCCACCCGAGGACTCAACTACTCGGTGCAGGCCACCGAACCCGAGCCGGACGCGTTCACCTTCGAGAAGACGGCAGCCGGCACACCCGATGATCCCGATCTGTACGCACTGCCCGACGACGTACCCGAACAGATCATCTCGCTCACCCACTCGATCACTGGATCCAGGAAGAACGCAGTCGCCCAGGCCACGGCGATCCAGGCCTGGCTGCGGGACACTGGACGATTCCACTACTCCACGACGGCACCACCGGGCACCGGCTACAATGTGCTCACGAATTTCCTCACCGACACTCACTCGGGATACTGCATCCACTTCGCCTCCGCCATGGCTCTCATGGCACGCATCGAAGGGATTCCCTCTCGAGTGTCGGTGGGATTCCTGCCCGGTTCACAGAACGGATCACAGCGGCTCGTCAAAGCATCGCAGATGCATGCCTGGCCAGAGCTGTACTTCCAGAACTATGGGTGGGTGCGCTTCGAGCCCACTGCTGCAGTGGCCCAACCTCCAGCTTGGACGGTGGAGAATCCCAGACGTGCCGCCCCCTCGACCGCTCCGCAGAGCCCCGAGGCGAACAGGTCGAGCTCGCCCTCGACCTCGGCCTCGTCCCAGGCCTCCCCTGCTCCCTCCCCGGACGCCACGAGCCACGACAGCGATCACGGCAGTGGCGTGCCATGGACCGTGATCGTCTGGATCCTGGTCGTCATGGTGCTGCTGTGCGTGCCGATGCTCACGCGCATGGTGGTGCGTCGATGGCGTCTGCATCGCGACGACCCCGACGCGTTCGCTCGCGGCGCCTGGCAGGAGGTGCAGGCATGCTGGATCGACCACGGCCTGCCGTTGGCCCACGCCACGAGTCGTCAGCAGTGCCAGGAGATGGCCGGCGAACTGCCCGAACAGGCTCGTGGCGCACTGGAGCGGCTGTGTCTGCTGGATGAGCGAGCCCGGTACGCCCCGTCGATCGACCTCGATGACCGGGGTCGGGACAAGGTCGTCCACGACGTCGACACCGTACGCGACGCTCTGGCCCAACAGCCGAGTCGCCGGCCACACTGGCTGGCGGTGTGGATGCCAACCTCCCTCATCCGAGGTAGTCGCAGGTAGGTTCCGGAACTCAAGCCATTGCTCACAGCTCACCGCGGGAACGGCGTTGCCAGCGGTCCTCCATGCGCTGTGTGAAGGATGTTCTGGATTCCTTGACCGACTTGCCGGATTGTGCCCGCCCACTTCTGCCCTGACCAGCCGAGCCGTTCCTGCTCCGAGATCGGGAGCCCTTGGCGCCGGCATGTCCAGAACTCCTGTCCGCGTCCAGACCAGAACCCCACAGGACGCTCACGAACATGACGACGAACCCGGCAACACTCACCACCGGGCCAATGATCTTCGAATCGAACGGCACGGCGACCCCGATGACGAGCAGGATCAGACCGACGAGCACACCGCCCACTCGGGCTGCCGGGTGTGCGCCGCGCCGTCGCGACCTGCTGCGCGATGACCTGCGCTGGGTGCGGGATTCACTCTGGAAGTGCTGGGTGAACGTCGGATCGTCCTGGGCCAGTGACTTCTCGAGCTCGGCGAGACGCCTGCGTTCCTCTGCTGACAGTGCCACGTCGAACCTCCTGGGGACGGCCTTGACCCATTGATGCCAATTCCTGCGCTCACCCGGTGGGGGGCGAGCCCTGGCTCAGTGCTTCAAGTGTAGTTCCGTCTTTCACGTGATGGAACCACTGGCGCCTCGCAGGGACTCTCCCACCACATGTGCCCATGCACAAGGACTGTCATGGCATACTCATGCCCGGACGAACTCCATGGCGGAGAGACCCGACACAGCATCCCATCGTACCTTGCCAAGGACGAGCGACACCATGAGGAGGATCCATGGCTGCAGAACAGTTGCTGTGCACCCCGTTGGAGGGGCTGCACGAGAAGCTCGGTGCCAGCTTCACCAATTTCGCTGGCTGGCGAATGCCAGTGCGCTACACATCAGACCTCGCCGAGCACCGAGCAGTGCGCACCAGCGCGGGACTCTTCGACCTGTCGCACATGGGAGAGGTCCGGGTTGCCGGTCCGCAGGCTGGTGAGGCCTTGGACCACGCCTTGGCCGGCAAGCTCTCCAGCGTGAGCATGGGGCGCGCCAAGTACTCCCTGCTCCTCACCGAACGGGGCACCGTCGCAGACGACCTCGTCACCTATCACGTTGCCGACGACGAGTACGTCGTCATCCCCAATGCCGCCAATGTCACCACTGACCTGGCTGCCATCACCGAACGCTGCAGCGGATTCGACGTCACCGTCACCGACGAGTCGACCAGCACCGCCCTCATCGCCCTGCAGGGGCCGGCATCGGCCGAGATCCTGCTCCGGACGCTGGGCCGGGCAGACACCAGCCTCGCCCCGGACGAGGTCCGTGACCTCAGGTACTACCGGGTGCTCACCGGCACGTGGCAGGGTGCCGCGATCATGGTGGCCCGTACCGGCTACACCGGGGAGGACGGATTCGAGCTCTACGTGCCAAATGCACAGGCCGAAGCCCTGTGGACCAGCCTGCAGAACGCTGGCGGCGAGGGCGTCGTGCCGTGTGGTCTGGCCTGCCGCGACACCCTGCGCCTGGAGGCCGGGATGCCACTGTACGGCCATGAGCTCACCACGCAGACCTTCCCCTCCCAGGCAGGGCTCGGCAGGGTCGTGAGCTTCAAGAAGGAGAGCGACTTCGTCGGACGTTCCGCCCTGGAGGCCCGAGACGAGTCCGGTGACCGCGTGCTTGTCGGTCTGGCAGGTGAGGGACGCCGTGCCGCCCGGGCGGGGTACGCCGTCAAGGACGCCGCAGGCACCGAGGTGGGCATCGTCACCTCCGGGATCCTCTCCCCCACTCTTGGCCACCCCATCGCCCTGGCCTACGTCGAGGCGAGTCAGGCAGAGGTTGACACCGAGCTCAATGCAGACGTGCGGGGCAAGCTGCTGCCCATGACGGTCGTCGATCTTCCGTTCTACACACGATCCTGACGAGGTCCCAGCCCCGATGGGGCTCACACCTGACAGGATCTCAGGAGCTGATGAGACGTCAACCTGATCGGGTAGCAGGGATTGACCCAGCAGTGTCAGATCTGGTCCGGTACCTTCAGGGGTGGTGAGCATCCCACCGGACCACACCTTTCTCGAACCACACCTTTCCCAACCAGAGGAGAACATCATGGAACTGACCGATCTTCGCTACTCCAAGGACCACGAGTGGGTCGCCGTGGACGGTGACATCGCCACCGTCGGCATCACCACCTATGCCGCACAAGCCCTGGGCGACGTCGTCTACGTCGACCTGCCCGAGGTGGGCACCGAGGTCGAGGCGAACGGCGTCGTCGGCGAGGTGGAGTCCACCAAGTCGGTCTCCGACCTGTTCTGCCCGGTCCCCGGTTCGGTCACCGAGACCAACGAGGAGATCGTCGACTCCCCCGAACTCGTCAACTCCGATCCGTTCGGCGCAGCCTGGCTGTTCAAGGTCAAGGTCACCGAGATTCCGGACGACCTGCTCGACAAGGCCGCCTACGACGAGCTCACCAAGGAAGCCTGAGTTCACGCACATCCTTGGGGCTGCACGCTGAAGTGAGGAAAAACATGTCTGACTCCGAATCGTCCCGCCCGACACACGACTTCGTCTCACGACACCTCGGTGTCGTCGGCCGGGACCAGACGGCCATGCTCGAGGCCGTCGGTGCCGACAACCTTGACGACCTGATCGCCCGGGCGGCACCGAGCACCATCCTGGTACCGGTGGAGACCCCGTCGATCCCACCAGCTGCCGACGAGCAGTCCGTGGCTGCCGAACTACGTCGGATGGCCTCGCGCAACCACCTCACCAAGGCTCTCATCGGACGCGGCTATCACGGCACGATCACCCCTGCGGTGATCCGTCGCAACATCTTGGAGAACCCAACCTGGTACACCTCGTACACCCCCTACCAGGCCGAGATCTCCCAGGGACGCCTGGAGGCGCTCATCGTCTTCCAGCAGATGATCGCGGACCTCACGGCCCTTCCGGTGGCGAACTCCTCCCTGCTCGACGAGGCCACTGCCGCCGCCGAGGCAATGCTGTTGGCCCGTCGAGCCAGCCGGAGCAAGACGAATCGTTTCCTGGTCCACAGCGAGATCTTCGATCAGGTGCGTGAGGTCATGGCTGGCCGCGCCACCAGCCTGGGCATCGACATCGTCGCCGTCGACCTGCGTGACCGTTCCCAGTGGCAGCCAGCCGTCGAGGCCGGCTGCTTCGGGGTGCTCGCTGCCTACCCCGATGCCACCGGCGAGTTGTGGGATCCCTCGGAGGTCTTCACCGCCGTCAGGCAGGCCAAGGGCATTGCCGTGGCCGAGTGTGACCTGTTGAGCCTGGCCGTGGTGAGTGCTCCGGGTGATCTGGGAGCCGACGTCGCCATTGGCTCCTCGCAGCGATTCGGGGTGCCGATGGGGTTCGGTGGTCCGAGCGCCGGTTTCATGGCCGTGCGCAAGGGCCTGGAACGTCAGATTCCCGGTCGTCTGGTGGGCACCTCGGTCGATGCCGACGGCAACCCGGCCTATCGGCTGGCCCTGCAGACCCGCGAGCAGCACATCCGACGCGACCGTGCCACCTCCAACATCTGCACCGCCCAGGTGCTGCTTGCCGTCATGGCCGGCATGTACGCCGTCTGGCATGGCCCAGCCGGGCTGCGTCGGATCGCCACCGAGGTGCACGGGCGCACGGTCCGACTGGCCGACGCCCTGCGAGCAGGCGGCCTCACCGTCACCACGGCAGCCTTTTTCGACACCATCCGGGTCAATGTGCCGACACGAGCCGGTGAGCTGTGGAGCCGTTGTCGCGAAGCGGGGTTCACCTTGGACCTCGTTGACGACGACACACTGGGCATCTCGCTGGACGAGACCGTGACCGACGACGACATCGTCACCCTGGCCAATCTGCTGAGCGGTACCGGCCTGCCCAGTGGATCTGACTGTGCTCCAGCCACCGGCAACGACTCCACCGCCTCCTCGAGTGACAGCGCCGGCTCGGGATGGCCGCGGTCCTTGGTGCGCACCACCGAGTACCTCACCCACCCGGTGTTCACGAGCTTCGGCTCCGAGACGGCCATGATGCGCTACCTCAAGCGGCTCGCCGACCGCGACTTCGCCCTGGACCGTGGCATGATCCCGCTGGGTTCGTGCACCCTCAAGCTCAACGCCGCCATGGAGATGGAGGCCATCTCCTGGCCACAGTTCGCCGGTCTGCACCCGTTCGTCCCTGCCGAGGACGCCGAAGGGACGCTGCAGATGATCGACCAGTTGGAGACCTGGCTGGCCCAGCTCACCGGGTACGACACGGTGAGTCTGCAGCCCAATGCCGGTTCCCAGGGAGAGTACGCCGGTCTGCAGGCCATTCGTGGCTACCACCGTTCCCGCGGCGACGGCCAGCGCAACGTCTGCCTGGTGCCCTCCTCGGCACACGGCACCAATGCCGCCTCGGCAGCGCTGGCCGGGATGAAGGTCGTCGTCGTGGCCTCCGACGACGGCGGGAACGTCGATCTGGACGACCTTGCCGCCAAGATCGACGAGCACCGTGACCAGCTCGCCGCGATCATGATCACCTATCCCTCCACCCACGGCGTCTACGAGCCGGGTGTGCGCCAGATCTGCGAGATGGTGCACGAGGCCGGCGGCCAAGTCTACATCGACGGGGCCAACCTCAACGCCCTGCTCGGGGTGGCACGCCCCGGCGAGATCGGCGGTGACGTCTCGCACCTCAACCTGCACAAGACCTTTGCCATCCCCCATGGTGGCGGCGGGCCGGGCGTCGGCCCGGTTGCTGCCAAGGCCCACCTGGCAGCCTTCCTGCCCGGCCACCGGCAGATGACCCGCACCCAGCACCCCACTGCCGATGGTGGAACGATCACCCACGACGGACTGGCCGTCTCGGCATCCCCCTACGGTTCGGCATCGGTACTGCCCATCTCGTGGGCCTACATCCGTCTCATGGGGCTGGAGGGACTGCGCGAGGCCACCGGGCAAGCCGTGCTCAACGCCAACTACATCGCCCATCGGCTGCGCGACGCCGTGCCGATCCTCTACACCGGCAGCAACGACCTCGTCGCCCACGAGTGCATCCTGGACCTGCGTCCACTCACCCACGAGACGGGAATCACGGTGGACGACGTCGCCAAACGTCTCATCGACTACGGCTTCCACGCCCCGACCATGAGCTTCCCGGTGGCAGGCACCCTCATGGTCGAGCCGACCGAGTCGGAGGACCTGGCCGAGGTGGATCGCTTCTGTGACGCCATGCTCGCCATCGTCGCCGAGGCCCGCAAGGTGCAGGCCGGGGTGTGGCCCGCCGACGACAACCCGCTGGTCAACGCACCGCACCCGGCATGTCGACTGGTCGATGCATGGGACCACCCGTACTCGCGTCGGCTCGCGGTGTACCCCGGGGTGATCGCCACCCGGGAACGTGGCACGAAGACCGGGATGCACATGGGCCAGATCACCCGTATCCAGGCCAAGTACTGGCCGCCAGTGGGGCGGGTCGACAATGCCTACGGAGACCGCCACCTGGTGTGCACCTGTCCACCACCGGAGGCTTTCGAGTCGGCTGCCGCCGAGTAGCGATGAGGGTTGCCGCTCAGGTCGAGTTGTCGCTGAGCCGGTCGGAATCGGCTGACGAATCGACGACGAACAGGTGAGCTGGACCGGACACGGCTGGCCGAGTCCCGACTGGACCGAACCGCTCGAGCCGAGAGGACATGATTCGGGGCAGGACATGATTCGGGGCCCCCGACCCAACAGGTCGGGGGCCCCGAATCTCTCTGGGACAGAACTCTCCTGCCCTCGGACGATCTGTGCCCTCGATGGCTCAGTCACCACGAGGGCAGGATCGTCCTCCTACTTCATCATGCGATCTCGTTGGTACCACTGGTGCCGTGCTGCACCTGGATCTTGCGTGGCTTGGCAGCCTCGGCGACCGGGATCGTCAGGCTGAGGACGCCGTCGGAGTAGTCGGCGCTGATGCGGTCGGTGGCCAGTCCACTGCCCAGGTTGAGACGACGGGCAAAGGTGCCGACGGCGCGCTCACGGGACAGCCACTGGGCATCCTCGCCGGCATGGGAGCGACGCTCGGCACGAATGGTGAGGGTGCCCTCCTCGACGTCGATGTCGATGCTTGCCGGATCGACACCGGGCAGGTCGATGGCGGCAACGTACTTGTCCCCGTCCCGGTAGAGATCCATCGGCATGGCCACCGAAGCCGGCGTCCGAGCAGCCTCGGCGAAGAGACGGTCGATGTCGTGGAACGGGTCAAAGGTGCGGTTCATGATGTTTCCTCCATGTGGAACTGCTGATTCGCGGCCCTCTTGAGCCTTACAAACTCAACTTTAGACACCGTTCCAGAAAACACAAGTGAAAGTTGAGTCAGATCGACTCAATCTCTTGGCACTGGTGTGTCATCGGTCGGGATCTTCACAGACATGCCCCCTGAGAAGGACTCCCAGGCCCTTCCCGGCACAGGGCAGTGCAGCAACCCGCTGGAGACAGCTGGCATCGTGCGTGGCCCAGACCCTTCCCGGCACGAAGCTGCGGCTCCGGCTGGCAGAGCACCTGACGGCGACATAAAATGTGTCCTCACCCAGAAAGACTCTCGAGCCCGCGTACTCGAGAGACCCGCTGCTCGAGGATCGATCTTGCACGCTGACCCATCCCAGAAGATGTCGAACGCCCCTGCCGGACACACCCCCACTCCCCCCGACCTCCCCACCGAGGACGTCGTGAAGCGGGAGATGGCGATCGAGCAGGAGCACGTCGATCGCGTCCACGCCCAACTCGAGGTGGACGAGGCCAAGGCCCACAGGATGGCCCGGGCCAGCAACGAGATCTACCACTCCGACCGCACCACCTGGGTGCGCGAGGAGGACGGTACGGCGATGTTCGAACGCGACGCCTTTGCCTTCAACGCCGCGCGTCGACTGTCCATCCTCAGCTCCGAGCACGAGGGCTTGGTCTTCGGTCGTCTGGACCTTGCCGACGACGCCGAGGTGCGTCACATCGGTCGTATCGGGGTACGCGACGCCGACTACGAACCCTTGGTCATCGACTGGCGGGCTCGCGCCGCCGAGCCGTTCTACCGCGCCACCTCGTCGGATCCCATGGGGGTCGTTCGACGCCGAGTGCTGCGATGCCGTGACGAGAAGGTGCTCGGCATCGAGGACGACCTCATCGACACCGAGAACCCGTCCCACCTGCCGATCATTGGTGAGGGTGCCCTCATGGCGGCGCTCAGTCGGGCCCGTGACACGAAGATGCACTCCATCGTCGCCACGATCCAGGCCGAACAGGACGAGGCCATTCGAGCCCCCTACCAGGGGGTGACGATGATCACCGGCGGCCCCGGCACCGGGAAAACCGTCGTCGCCTTGCATCGCGCCGCCTATCTGCTGTACTCCCACCGCACCCGACTGGAGAACGGCGGCGTGCTCGTCGTCGGCCCCAGCTCGGTGTTCATGAACTACATCGAGCGGGTGCTGCCCAGCCTAGGGGAGGACTCGGTGACCCTGCGCTCCATGGGGCAGGTGGCCTCCGACGTCCTGGGGTTCAGCTCCGATCGCCTCGACGAGTCCCGGGCAGCCACCATCAAGGGCAGTCTGCGCATGGTCGACGTCCTCGAACGACTGGTGAGTCTGCCGATGACCGCCGATCCACGGGAACAGCGACTGCGCGTCACCGTCAAGGCCGAGGTACTGACGATTCCAGCGCAACGGTTGCGCACCACTCGCTCGCACATCCTGGGACGTCAGCCCTACAACCTGGCCCGTCACTCGGTCGAGCAGTCCCTGCTCGACCAGCTGTGGAACCTCATGCCCGCCGACACGATCGCCAGGTACGACCTGTCGCGGGAGGACTTCGACGAGCTCGTCACCTCGCAGGCCTCCTACCGCATGTTCCTCAATGCGTGGTGGCCACCACTGTCCGCCCCCCAGGTACTGGCCCGGTTGGAGCACGACGAGGTCACTACCGAGGTGACCCCGGACTGGTCACCGGAGGATCGGAGGGTTCTCACCGCATCCATCCCACCTGCCGATGACGAGGGGCGACGCACGTGGAGTATTGCCGACATCGCCCTGCTGGATCATCTCGCAGCGATCATGGGCCCTGCCCCGGTCGACCCGGACATCTCCGAACCGATCTTCCTCAGTGGTGCGCAGTCGGTCGACGAACTGGTGACGATCTCCGACGTCCTCACCGACCGTCGTGGGACCGACGAGACCGAACTTCATGACACCTTTGCCCACGTCCTCGTTGACGAGGCCCAGGACATCACACCGATGCAGTGGCTCATGCTGCGCAGGCGCGGTCCGCAGTCTTCGTGGACGATCGTCGGCGACCCAGCCCAATCGGCCTACCCGTTCCCCGAGGAGACCCAGGCCGCCATCGACGCCTTGGTGGGCAGCGCCCCGTTGCGCACCTTCCGACTGTCGAAGAACTACCGGTCCCCCGCCGAGGTCTTCGACCTCGCCGCCCGAGTGATCGTCACCGCCCAGCCGGATGCCGATCTGCCCGAGGCGGTGCGCTCCACCGGCGTCGACCCGGTGCGCACCATCACATCCCGGGCCCAGCTGGACGAGGAGCTGCTGGAGCAGACGAGGATCCTGCTGAGCCAGGTGGCCGGCACGGTAGGCATCGTCGTGCCGCCAGCGCTGGCCGACCATGTCGAGGAGACACTGCATCGGTTGCCCGAGACGAACGCCGTGCGCACTGCCCGGCAGGATGATCGATTGCTCGTCGTGACGACCATGCAGGCCAAGGGGCTGGAGTACGACGCGGCTCTCGTCGTCGATCCCGAGCAGATCGTCGCCCAGTCTCCCGGAGGGGTGCGCGTGCTCTACGTGGCCCTCACCAGAGCGACCCAACGACTCGTCGTCCTGGGGGTGGCGGACTCGAACCGCCAGTCGGTGGACACCGAGCCCTGGCAGCAGGCCCTGTGGCAGGGATGAGCAGGCACAGAGACCCCATGCACGTGCCCCCACGCACCGGAGCCTCGTGCCACATCGGTCGATGACGTACTGGTGATGGGTGGCACCACACGCCCACCCCAACCGTCCGAATCCCGTGGCCGCACGACCTGTTGTGGGACCCGAGCCCGGCCGTCACCGCTCACACCAACCGTGGTCCAAGCCCCCGTGGCCGCCGCCTCAGGGGCAACCACGGTCTTCCGGAACCGACCGACGGGAGCCGATGCCGTACTGGACCAACGAGTGCGCTGGGGCCGATAGGGTGAAGTCATGACTTTCGACCCGTCCGACCCGGCCGGAGCCGACCTGCGTCACGCCGTCTCCTGCGCACTCACGTCCTTTCTCGACGGTCAGGAATCCGTCCTGGCGTCGATCGGCACCGAACTGACCCCGGTGCTGCAGGCGGCCCGCGACTACACGGCTGGCGGAAAACGTCTGCGCCCGGCCTTCTGCTACTGGGGGTACGTGGCTGCCGCAGGTCAACCACGCGATCCACAGGCCCTCATGCAGGCTGCGGCCAGTTTGGAGTTGTTGCACGTCTCGGCCTTGGTGCACGACGACATCATGGACCACTCGGACACCCGACGGGGCCTGCCCTCGGCCCATCGCCGATTCGAGGCTGCGCACCGCCAGAACCACGGAATGGGGGCGCCGGAGGAGTACGGACGAGACGTCGCCCTGCTGCTGGGCGATCTGCTCACGGTGTGGAGTGCCGAGATGTTCACCACCGCTGCGCTTCCCACCAGTGCGATGACCGCAGCCGCACCGATCCTGGCCGCGGTGCGTACCGAGGTGAACTGTGGGCAGGTGCTCGACGTCACCGCCCAGGCCGGTATGGCCGGCACCACCAGTGAATCCATGCTCGATCTCGTCGGCCGGGTGGTCGAGTACAAGTCGGCCTCCTACACCGTCGTGCGACCGGCGCAGCTCGGCGTCGCCCTGAGCACCACGAAGGAATCCCCCACTGTGTTGCTGACGGCGTTGCAGCAGTTCGGCTCGCCTCTGGGACGAGCATTTCAGTACCGCGACGACCTGCTCGGGGTCTTCGGTGACGAGCAGGTCACCGGCAAGCCCGCAGGAGATGATCTTCGCGAGGGCAAGCGCACGGTCCTGGTGGCCCATGCCCTGTCCCAGGCCACTCCGGACGATGCCGCCACCCTGACAGCCATGCTGGGCCGTGCCGATCTGGAGGACGACGACGTGCACACCGCGCGAAGGATCATTGAGCAGTGCGGGGCCCGAGCTGCCGTGGAGGAGACGATCCACACCGACCTGACGCGAGCCCTGGCCGTGCTGGATGCCACCGACATGACGGACGAGGGCAGGGCTGGCCTGCGCGCCCTGGCCAGGGCAGCCGTTGACCGGGCAGCCTGAGATTGCGTCAGCGCAGGCATTCACCGGCTGCCCGTGACTGAAGTACTCCTCACACCCCGAGGGACCACCCCGGCACGGGCCCCTGGCAACCAGGCCCCAACCAGAATGGCTGGTCGGGGAGACCACCCCGGCGCGGATCCCGGGATTGAGGAATTCGCCCCTGATGGCGCCCAGCCCCCCGGGCCTCGGGCCCGGAATACCACCAACGCTGGGCCTCGGGCCCGGAAGACCGACCAATCCTGATCCCCAGATCCGGGAGGATGACCGACCCCGGAGGGTGCTGGCCATCCCGACCCCCATCATCGACCTGCCGTGCCCCCACGGGGGACGAGGCGGAGTACAGTGGTTGCCCTTGTGTGCTGGCTGACTGACCCGTACCGACGGACCGTCCGGGGAGTCGGTTTTCCGGGCGAGTTCGACGGATCTCCGCGTCGCCCCGATTGCCCGTCACCCAACCGACGTACACTCAACCACAGGCTGGCACGGCCTTCTTCCCCGACCGTGTGTGAGGCGCATCGTGAGCATGACCATGAGTACCGACCCCTACGTGGGTCGTGTTCTTGAGGGCCGCTACGAGATCATGTCCAAAATCGCACGAGGCGGCATGGCCACCGTCTACCGTGCCCAGGACCGTCGGCTACGTCGCGTGGTCGCCATCAAGCTCATGCACGAGAACCATGACGAGGAGCTGATCCGACGCTTCGACACCGAGGCGCAGTCCGCCGCCCGACTGGTGAGCCCCCACATCGTCAGTGTGTTCGACCAGGGCGTCGAGGACGATCGCCCCTTCATCGTCATGGAGTACGTGCCGGGCTGCACCCTGCGCCATGTCATTACCCGGCAGGCTCCCCTGCCCGCCCACCTCGCCCTGGAATACCTCGAGTCGATCTCGTGCGCCCTGGCCAGCGCACACAACGATGGGCTGCTGCACCGCGACGTCAAGCCCGAGAACGTACTCATCTCGGACCGCGGTCGGATCAAGGTGGCCGATTTCGGGCTGTCTCGTGCCATTGGCGCCCAGACGATGTCCATCGACAATGGTCAGCTCATGGGCACCCCCAGCTACATCCCGCCCGAACTCGTGGAAGGAATTCCCGCCGATGAGCGTTCCGACGTCTACTCCACCGGCATCGTGCTGTTCGAGATGCTCACCGGAGACAAGCCCTTGGTGGGCGACTCCCCGTTCAGCACTGCCCTGGCACATGTGAGGCAGGACGTCCCGACGCCCTCGTCCTACCTGTCTGAGCACTCGAGGAACGAGAATCGTCAGCCCGTCCCGGAACTCGTCGACGCCCTCGTGCTGGCCTGCACCTGTCGGGACCCACAGGGCCGGCCGGAGAACGGCCACCATCTGCTGGATCTGGTACGCCGTGCCCGGCACAGCATCCGTACCGGCACCATGGATCCCAGTCTGCAAGCCTTGATGCATGCCCGGCGTGCCCCAGGTGCCACACCGCACTCCTCGCGAGCGACGGCCGGACCGGGCAGGGATCCATCGGCCGTGGCATCCGGCCGGAGCATCTCCCCGGCATCGATAGGGCAGCCTCGACGGCCCAACAGCTCCGTCCAGACGCCGCACGCCGGGTACCGGACGAGTCAAGGGACCCACGGGAGCAGTCGTGGTGGCGCCGATCCGCGCAGTGACGCAAGATCACCAGGCGAGCAGACGACTGCGACCCGGCGTGGCAGTGATCGCAGACGCCCCCGCAGCACCGCACGTGGCACCAGGAACGCATCGGCACGTGGCCCACATCCGGGTACGGCGCCGCACCACGATTACGCTTCGTCGACGGACCCCACCCGGGCGCACCGTCACGGCCACCCGACCCGGCCTTCCGGTCAGAGGACGGGGTCGAACCAGAACCATGGGCGTCCCACCGCTGGTGCCACCACCGCCAAGGCCCCTTGGTACCAGGGTGCGCAGCCGGGGACGAGGACAAGCTGGCAGCAGACGCGCCATGGCGCCCGTACCGCGACCATGACGGGTGGCACACCTACCGTCTCGAGCAACGTCACGGGACGCCCCCTGAGCCGGGCTTCCTCATCCTCCGTCATGCCGGTGGATCAGCGCTCCGGCTCGCGGACGGTGTCAGCCTCTTCGGCATCGGGCAGAAACGTCAGGCAGTCGAGCACCGCTGGTCAGCCATCGCGGCACCATCATCCCGTGACCACGGTGACCATCGTGGTGCTCGTCCTGTTCGCACTCCTGATGTTGCACTGACCGCACACCCACCCCACGGGTCCACACGTCATCTCCAGGGTCACACGGCGAGTCTGCCACGTACACACGTCGAGGGTCCCCCGACAAGGCAACTCACGCATGTTTCCCGCAGCGCAATGGGTGAGACCCATCGGAACACGTTCCCAGCAGACTGCTGAGGAACCACACCAGAAACCGCGTGACGTCCAAAGTATTTTCGGTTTTATCGAATCTTCAGTGTCATTTGTTCGATTGAATCGCTTCATGACGCAATAAACCAAGGAACATCGGTTTGTTCTCCAAAGATTCTTTTGTTATCATGTGGTCATGGTCGGATTCCGTTCATCGCGTCTGGCATACGCGGCTCTCCTGCTCATGGCGATGCTGTGGGGCTCCACCCTCATCGTCATGAAGAACGCCTATGCCCGCATGGACCCGACCTCGTTGCTGTCGAGCCGTTTCATCATGGCCGCACTGACCTTCGGCATCGTCTTTCCCAAGGCATGGAAGGCCTCGCGAAGGACGATTCGCAGCGGAGTCGTCCTCGGCCTCCTCTTCGGCGCTGGCCAGATTCTGCAGGCTCTCGGACTGACGGGTACGACGGCATCGGTCAATGGGTTCATCACGGGCCTGTACGTCGTCATCACTCCGCTGCTGGCTGCCCTGTTCCTGGGCAGAAAGGTCACCAAACCGGTCTGGGTGGCAGTGGGGTTCGCCACCGTGGGACTTGGCTCGCTGGCGATCGATCCTTCTGCCCTGAGTACCGGTCTGGGTACCGGTGAACTGCTCACCTTCCTCGGGGCCGTCGCCTACGCCAGCCACATCGTGGCCACCGGTAAGTTCGCAACACCCAACAACGTCGCGTCGCTGGGGCTGTACCAGACCCTCACCATTGCCGTCATGACAACGCTGTTCGCGGCCCCGGGCGGAATCATCCTGCCCTCGGGGATCAGCGACTGGACCGCCATCGCCTACCTCGGCATCATCTGCGGCACGGTGACGGTTTTCCTGCAGAGCTGGGCCCAGACCCGCGTCGACGCCACCCGGTCAGCAGTCATCATGTGCACCGAACCCATGTGGAGTGCCGTCTTCGCGGTGGGGATCGCCGGAGAGGTCTTCACCGGTCAGATGATTCTCGGTGCGATCGCCATCATGGCTGCCATGTTCCTGGTCGTGCGGCCTGCCGGGCGTCGACGTGGCACCTTCGCCCCGACCACATCCACCATCCCGTCCCCGGCCCAGCCCGACATCAGGGCACCACGTCCGTCCTTGGACCGTCTGATCTGACACGATTTGGGCTCTGGCCCACGCTGGCGCGCACACTGACAAGGGCTCCCGGACATGGATGAGGCCCTGAGGACACATCCTCGGGCCTCCCGACATCCCAGACGACGGCAACCACGTCTCGCCCACGGGGTCGTGACGTCCACGTTCAGTCCTGGGGCACCTCCCACGGCTGTCCACCACGCAGGTCGTGGAACTGCGTGTCGGTGAGTTGGGAATGCATGCCGTACATGAGATTCCAGCCACGCTCGCTGAGCAGGGCGTCGTGGATCATGAAGGCATGCCGGGCACCGACACCTCGGGTGAAGTCGATCGTCTCCTTCATGGCTGCCCACGGTGCCTGGATCGGCACGGCCAACACATCCACCCCACGTGGCATCTCGTCGAGCTCGTCACCGGGGTGGTAGAGGATCGTCCCCAACCCTTCGCCGATGAGGTAGCCGACATTGCCGATCGGCTCCAGGTCACGGTGGATCGTGGCGTGCCGCCCACCAACCGCCTCGATGCGCACGTCACCGAGTTCGAGCACGTCACCGGGCGCGATCGGGTCGGCATCCAGCTCTGGCACGGTGGTGCACGCCCCGGCCTCGGCACGGCAGATCGCCGAGGAGTTGGCATTGACCAGGTCCTTGATGTGAGCCGGATCCACATGATCGGGGTGGCGGTGAGTCACCAGGATGACGTCCAGATCAGTCAGGTCGTGCCATGCCTGCGACCCGTCACCGGGATCGATGAGGATCCGAGCTCCAGCGGCTTCGACGAGAACACATGAGTGACCGAGGTGGGAAATCTTCATGCCTCCCAGTGTGTCATCGTCGGCCTGACCACACCCCGGGTTTCGGTCAAGATCCGCCGAATCCGCCGTCGGGCGACGAGACCTCCCACCAGAGACCGTCCTGGCGGCCCACCCCGCAGATGGGCACCTGTGGCATTGTGGCATTGGTCATCCCTGGGCGTGCGAGCCGTGACTGCGCGTCAATCGGTCGGCGACCAGCTGGGCAAGCTCCATCGACTGGTTGCGGTTGAGACGCGGGTCACAGACCGTCTCGTAACGATTCCCCAGATCCGACTCGGCCAAGGCGTCGGTACCACCCAGACATTCCGTGACATCGTCGCCGGTGAGCTCGACGTGCACCCCACCAGGTCTGGTGCCCAGTTCCTCGTGGACGTCGAAGAAACCGTTGACCTCGGCACAGATGTCGTGGAACGACCTCGTCTTGTAGCCATTGGCGGTCTCGAAGGTGTTGCCGTGCATGGGATCACAGCACCACACCACCGACCGACCGGTGGCCTCGACGGCCTTGATGATCGGGGGAAGCAGCCGACGTACCCGCCCGGCCCCCATCCGGGTGATGACGGTGAGCCGACCGGGTGTGTGCCGCGGGTCGAGCGCCTCGGCCAGGGCGACGGCCTGCTGAGCAGTGGCGGAGGGCCCCAGCTTCACCCCCACCGGGTTGTGCACCGAACGGAGGAAGGCGACGTGGGCTCCGTCCAGTCGACGGGTCCGCTCCCCCAGCCACACCAGGTGACCAGACAGGTCGTAGGGCAGCTGGGAGCGCTCGTCGACACGCGTCAGGGAATGCTCGTAGTCCAGCAGGAGGGCCTCGTGACTCGCCCAGACACGCAGGTGACGCCCAGTGCCCGCCACGAGTTCGAGGGTCTCAGCGGCGGCACGATACATCCGCTCCAGACGCTCGGGGTCATGCTGGCGAGCCCGGGCCGTGAACTCGAATCCGTTGACGGCGTCTCCCCGGTAGCTCGGCAGCTCGACGCCGTCCCGAGTCTCGGTGCGTCGCGAGCGCGGTTTGGCGTACTGGCCTGCGATCCGTCCCACAGCAACCACGGGAACGCCGGCAGCATCGGCCATCACCGTGGCCATCGACGACAGCACCCGCACCTTGTTGCCGATGTTGTCGGCACGCACCCCTGCGAAGGTCTCCGCGCAGTCACCTCCCTGCAGCAGGAAGGCATGTCCTCCGGCGACGTCGGCCAGACGGGAACGCAGCTCGTCACACTGCCGGGCACGAACCAGTGGCGCAAGGACACGCAGGCGCTGCACGACCCGACGGCGTTGCTGGGGGTCCGAGTACCTGGGTTGCTGCTCCACCGGCATGGCGCGCAGACTCTCAAGGGGCGGAACAGGTGTGGGCACGACGGGAGTGTAGTCACTTGACGGGTCGCACGACGAGTCCACGAGCAGCGGTTCAGCTGGCAGCGCGGTCGTTTCGGCTGACGGGCTCATCGGCCAGACCAGCGAGAGGGCAGACGGTGGCACCGGGGTACCGAGGTCCGTTGCGGTGAGTCAAACACGATCGGTGTCTCGGGCGCGGTCACCGACACGTCTGCGGGTTACGGCGCGCAGGTCTTCGGAACGAACGGGTCACTCGTCCTCACCACGAATCTCTCGGCCCGCCTCCTGAGCCGCGCGGTCGGCCATCGCCGCCTCCAACGCGTGCAGACGGGCGGCTCGCCTGGCATCCATGGTCGCTGCCGCCAGTTCGCGTTCCTCCGCCAGGGTCTCCTCCCGTTCCCGCTCGGCGCGCAGTCGACGTTCCCGCTCACGTGCCGCAGCTCGATCGGCACGATCCGCTGCTCGTTGGGCTCGTACCGACGAAGCTGGTAGATCGCGGTAGGGAAGGCCGCTCAGCTCGGCGATGGCGATCATGATCTCGTCGGCCATGGCCCGCACGATGGGCCTGCTCCCCCGAGTGTCCCAGTGCCGACGAAAGTCCAGGGCCTCGCCCACCACCAGACATGATCCCTCGTGGTCGAGGTATCCGGGGACCACCGGGACCTTGGCGTGCAGGGCCAGATCGGCGACCCCGATGTCGGCCTTGTACACCGCCTTGCCAGGGGCCGTCGCCACCTCGGGGAAGGCGACGACTGCTCGCCCGGCCTGCAACATGGAGAATGCCTTTGCCCGCACCCGGGTGCTCCACGGGTACGGATGCGCACGAGTCACCAAGCCCAACCAGGACCGGGTACTGGTGTGGGCGCGCAGTGCAGAGGAAACCGCGACGACGTCCATCCTGCGTGAATGGTGGACAGCCAGGATGAAGGGGCCGTCTGGCAGGTCCGCGCCCTGGAGCCTGACGGATGTTCCACCACTGAGCCAGCGTCGAAGGGGATTCATCGGCGGTCTCTTCAGTGCAGATCCGTCAGGACGGATGGCGGCTGGGATGCCGTGGAAGAGGTGCCGTCGATGCCGGGCTGGGTCTCGACTTCAGCCGCGCTGGTGGCGCGTTGTCGATCCTTCCTGGGGGCGGGTGGTGCCACATGGCCCGGACGATCACGTACCCACGGCGTGAGGTCCTTGCCCCGGAGGTTTCCGTACTTGACGCGCGTCGCGAAGACGTCGACATATTCCTGACCGGTGAGCTCGGCCACGGCGTCCATGATCTCGTTGGTCACCCAGCGCAGCACCGCCGTCTCACCAACCCGGTCGGAGTAGTCGGAGAAGTCCAGCGGCTTGCCGAAGATGAGCCCCGGGCGCGAGCACAGGGGAATGCCGCACACCGTTCTGCTCGTCTGCGACCCGGCGACCCCCACTGGTATCACCGGGACCTTGGCGGTCAGGGCAAGGCGGGCGACACCCGTCTTCGCCTTGAACATACGGTCATCTGCTGAACGAGTACCTTCCGGGAAGATGCCCACCAGGCCACCTTCCTGCAGCCTCTCCAGCACCGGATCCATGGCGGTGAGGGAGCCACGGCCCCCGGAACGGTCCAGTGGCACCTGATCGACGGCATGCATGAACCATGCGACGATCCGCTTGCCCGGGCCACCGGAGGGATCGAAGAGTTCCTTCTTGGCAGGATAGGTGATCGGGCGGTCAATCATCGAGGCCACGATCAACGGATCGAGCACCCCCAAGTGGTTGCTCGCCAGGATGGCACCGCCATCAGTCGGTATGTTCTCCTCACCGACGACCCACGGACGACAGACCAGCCGCGTGCCCGGAGCGAACAGTGTGTACTTGAAGAACTGATACCACATGTGGCCTCCTCTCACCGCTTCATCACACACGATAGCGACTTCGCCCCACGGGCATGGTCGCAACAGGCCCCCGATCATCCGATCGGACGAGCGTCTCGATGTCCTCGCTGCCGGTTGCCCCGCACCTCAGCGTCGGGAGGCAAACATGCGGCGTCGGTGACGGGAGCGTCGCTGTGGCCAGAATCCTCGTGCAGCACCGGGCGGATCGGTGATGGAGTGTCGGGCCAGGTCGGCAGCTCCGATGAGACCGGCGTCGTTGCCGAACCGAGCCCGCTCCACCCCGGCGACCGGGCGATACCCACGGCCGGTGAGAGCACGTCCGAAGGCAGCCCGTGCTGGGTCGAGGAGCAGATCCCCGGCAGCGCTGACTCCCCCACCGATGACGAAAAGGTCTGGGTCCAGCGCAGCTGCCAGACTCGCCATGCCTCGTCCGAGCCAGGTCCCGACGTCGGCGATGAGCTCGATGGCCACCTGGTTGCCGTCCACCGCCGCGCGACTCACATCCGGTCCGACGAGATGCGCCGGATCCTTGTCGGGCACGTAGTGCAACAGGCTCAACGCCTCGGGGGAACCCTCGGCCAGCAGGGCCTTGGCATCACGCACCAGGGAGTTTCCCGAGGCGTACTGTTCCCAGCACCCACGGTTCCCGCACGGGCACCAGTGCCCATCGGGCACCACCGTCATGTGACCGAACTCGCCGGCCATGCCGTAGCGGCCCCGAAACACCCGACCATTGATGACCAGCGCCCCGCCGATACCGGTTCCCAGGGTGATGCACGTCATGACCCGGGAGTCCCGCCCCGCCCCGAACTCGTACTCCGCCCAAGCGGCCGCATTGGCGTCGTTGTCGACGATGACCGGTAGGTCGATCCGCTCGGAGAGGCGATCTCGCAACGGTTCGTTGCGCCATGCCAGATGTGGGGAGAACCGCACCAGGGCCTGCTCGGTGTCCACCCAGCCAGCAGCACCGATGCCCGCCGATTTCACGGGCAGCCCGTCAGACAGGGAGTCCACGACCTCGACGATGGCGTTCTCGACGGCTTCCGGACTGCGCGACGGCGTCGGGCGCACCAGATGGCGCAGGATCTCACCGTCCTCGTCCACGACGCCGGCGGCAACCTTCGTTCCCCCGATGTCGACTCCGATACTGAGCACTGCTTCCCCACTTTCCTGTGTGTGGTGCACAGCTTAATCGCTCGTTCCGAACTGCCTGGGCGTCGATTCCGATCGACTTGTACCATTCACCCGAAAACTCGTGCGACTCGCACACCAGTCCCCGAAATGATCGAACGTGTATTCTACACTTGGTCTGAGGTCGTACCCCCGTACGTCGTCGCATCGAATCCATGACCCGCCGACAACCACTTCCGCCACCATGTCAGATCACTCACCAACACACCTGCAACCCTCGTTCAACGACCTCGGCACGCCGCTGTCCGAGGTGACGTTCTGCGTCGTCGACCTGGAGACGACAGGGCTGTCCACCGACGACGCGATCACGGAGATCGGCGCTGTGAAGGTGCGTGGTGGTGTGGTGCAGGGCGAGTTCCAGACCTTCGTCAACCCGGGTGGGCACATTCCAGCCTCGGTGCAGGTGCTCACCGGTATCACCGACGCCATGGTAAGCACCGCCCCACGAATCGGCGCAGTGCTGCCCAGCTGGATCGAGTTCAGCCGCTCAACGGTGCTCGTCGCGCACAACGCCCGTTTCGACGTCGGTTTCCTCCGACGCGCCTACCAGGCCCATGACCATCCCTGGCCGGGTCACCAGGTGGTGGACACCCTCACCTTGGCGCGTATGACACTGCATCGCGATGAAGTACGCAGCTACAAGTTGGGCTCACTGGCCACCCTCTTCCATGCCCAGACCTCACCGGACCACCGTGCCCTGGACGATGCCCGTGCCACCGTCGACGTGCTGCACGGGCTGCTGGAGCGGATCGGGAACCTTGGGGTGACGACCCTGGAGGACGTCCTCGAGTTCACCCACCATGTGAGCAGGCAGCGTCGGGTCAAGCGGGTGTGGGCAAAGAACCTGCCTGAGGAGCCCGGGGTGTACTGGTTCCACCGTGAGGAGCCCGGGCACCCCGACGAAGTGCTCTACGTGGGAAAATCGGTGAATCTGCGCCGCAGGGTGTCAACCTATTTCACGGCCTCGGAGCATCGTTCCCGCATGGACGAGATGGTCCGGCTGTCCACCGCGGTGGGTCACCAGATCTGTGCCACGCCACTGGAGGCTGGGGTGGTGGAGCTGCGCCTCATCGATGCCCACAGCCCTCGGTACAACCGTCGTTCCCGACGCCAGAACAAGGTGTCCTGGGTGACGCTCACCGACGAGGCCTTCCCGAGACTGTCGATCGTGCGATCCACCACTCAGCCCGGCCGGGTGTACTGGGGACCGTTCACCCGGCGTGACGACGCCGTCGACGCCTGTCGAGCGTTGCGAGAGATCGCCCCGCTGCGCGAGTGCGCCGGGGCGTTGAGTTCGCATCCGCACGGCTGTCCCCTGGCCGAGATGGGCAGGTGCCCGGCTCCGTGTCTGCACCCGGATCGTGTCGGCTACCAGGAGATTGTCGAGCTCGCCACCCGGATCATGACCCGCGACGTCACGGCAGCTGCCACTGGACACGCAGCGCGCATAGCCGAACTCGCCGATGCCGATCGTTTCGAGGAGGCCGGAGCGCGCACCGATCGTGCACTGACCCTGTTGCGGGTGGGACGACGCGGGGCGCGACTGGCATCGCTGGCACGGTGCCCCCAGATCGTCGCTGCCCAGCGGGTCGACGACTCCTGGCACGTCCATGTCGTGCGATACGGCCGACTGGCCGGTGCCGGACGGGTCCGGGTGGGCGGCAACCCCATGCCCGCCATCGATGCGATCGTCACCGCTGCCCAGACCGTCCTGCCGCCACCGGTGAGCGGTCTGCCAGCCTGCACTGTCGAGGAGGCCGAGCTCATCGCCTCGTGGTTCGAGGAGGAGGGAGTACGTCTGATCGACATCGACGGTGACTGGTCCTGGCCGGCGCACATCTACGTCGACGCCCAGGCGCTGGCCGCCCAGGTGCGCAGCCTTCGTACCGAGACGCACGGCGTCCCAGCCACCTGCCGACCGATCGTGGCATGACGCCACCTGACAGATCGTGGCATGCGCCACGGGGCTGACAGGGGCTGGAGCAGCAAGGGCTGACAGGGGCTGGGACGTGTGGGGCAGGAGTCAGGCGATCTCGACGGACTCGATGACGACCGGGTCGACCGGGCGATCCATCCGACCGGTGCGCACGGCGGCGATCTCGTCGACGACCTTGCGGGACTCCTCGTCGGCAACCTCACCGAAGATGGTGTGCCGACGGTTGAGGTGTGGGGTCGGGGCGACGGTGATGAAGAACTGTGAACCATTGGTGCCCGGGCCGGCGTTGGCCATCGCCAGCAGGTAGGGCTTGCCGAAGTTGAGATCGGGATGGAACTCGTCGGCGAACTGGTAACCGGGGCCACCAGTTCCGGTACCCAGCGGGCAGCCGCCCTGGATCATGAATCCATCGATGACGCGATGGAAGACCAGCCCGTCATAGAACCTTCCGGTGGTGGGTTGGCCGGTGCGTGGGTCAAGGTACTCCTTGGTGCCATTGGCGAGCCCGACGAAATTGGCCACCGTCTTGGGGGCCTGGTCTTCGAAGAGATTGAGGGTGATGTCACCGTGGTTGGTGTGCAGAGTCGCAGTGGAAGCCACCGTGCTGCCTTTCGTGGAAGATGAATCTTTCCTCTTCACCCTACCCATCGACGTGGGCAGTCGGGAATTTTCGGCCAAACGCTACAGATGGCTGGAACGCGGGATACCGTGGATTGTGCTCGATCACGAGCTTGACCCCTATTGATGGAGGAAACGTGTCCCGCAACAAGAAGGCGAAGGCCGCCGCCGACAAGGCCGCCGCCAGCAACCTCTCCTCGTCGTTCAAGGAGCAGAGGGCCCAGGCGTTGGAGGCAGCTGCCGCATATCTGACCGCCGCCCAGGAGAAAGCCGGCCCACTGGCATCTCAGGCTTCGGAGAAGATCGCACCATGGGCGAAGGCTGCTGGTGAGAAACTCGCGCCGCTGACCGAACAGGCCAAGGAGCTGGGTGGCAAGGCTCTCTCCGAGGCCCAGAAGAACATGGGTCCCACCTTGGAGAATGCCAAGGAGGTGGCGTCCGAGAAATTTCACCAGGCCTACGACTCCTTTCAGGAGGACATCCTCCCCGGACTCGAGGAAAAAGCCTCCCAGGTCTCCGAACACCCCATGACCCAGGAGGCCAGGCAGCGCCGAAAGGCAGCCGTGGCAGCCATTCGTGGCGAGTCCCTCGAGCCTGAGAAGAGCGAGAAGAAGCATGGCGGGTTCAAGAAGTTCCTGTGCTGGGGTTCCGTCGTGTCCGCGGTGGGGGTCGGAATCTATGCCGCCCGCAAGTTCCTCACCAGTTCCGACGACGGCTGGACTGCCCATGAACCCACTGAGACCTACTCGTGGACCCCGAAGGCACCGACGGCATTCTCCAAGGATGACGCCGCCTCGTGCTGCTCCGACGCCAAGGGATCCTCCTGCGACTGCAAGGATGATGCCTCGACGTCGCCGAAGGATGGCGCTCCGGCCACTGCCCCAGACACCGTCACCGAGGGCAACTCCGCCACCGAAATGACGGCTGAGGGTGCACCGGCCCAGGGCCACAAGTCGAACCACGGCACCAGCAAGCCAGTGGCCAAGCCCGAGAAGCCGGCAGCTGGTTCCAAGCCCGCGGCGAAGTCCGTTGCCGACATCTCGCCAGAGCCCGTGGCCACACCGGTTGCCGAGGATCCCAAGGCCGAGTCCACGCAGGACACGTCCGTTGACTCCTATGTGGGCGACAACCCGCCGGAAGGCTTCATCATCAAGGGCAACGAGCGCTCCAAGAAGTACCACGTGCCCGGCTCCGGTGGTTACGACCGCACCATTGCCGACGTCTGGTTCACCACCGAAGAGGCTGCCAAGAAGGCCGGGTTCACTCGGGCCCAGCGGTGAGTCGACCGATCCGACCGGCACGTCGTGACTGATCGAGTCGAGTCACCGACCTGACGTCTGCCGGGCAATCGCATCCCGTGGGTCGTGTCGCTGACACGGCTCACGGGATTTTTGCGCTCACAGCTGACTAGGGATGTTTCCTCTGCGGTGCAGAACCGTCATCCAAGTTTCATCGAAAGATCACCGATACGCCTGTGCCTCACCTGCCCAGACACGCAGGATGAAGGCATTCACCCCTGCCACGCGTGTCGATCGGAGACTGCTGTGCCGTCATCATCCCTCACTCCCCAATCTTGTCGACCCACCACTGCCGCCACCATCCGTCTGACATCAGACATGAATTCCTGGGTGCCGGCACAAGTCTTCGCCGCCCACGTCCGATGGCTCGTGGCGCAGACTGCCGTCCCCTGGCGAGTGATCGCCGTGCTCTCCGGCGTCTCGAGCCGCACCATCGCCCGCCTCGTGGGAGTGGGTGCCCCGATCAGACGAATTCGTTCGATCGATGCCACTCGACTCATCGGCATCCGCCCCGAACACATCTTTGCGACCACCACCACGCTCGTCGATGCGACGAGCACCCGTCGCCGAATACACATGCTGTGCACCAACGGCTGGTCTATGGATCACATCGCAGGCTTCCTGGGAGCGCATCATCGCACCGTCCAGGGGCTTGCCAATGGCGACTCCACCACCTGTACGCTCATGGTCAGGTTGCGCGCCATAGCGGCATGCGAGCGTCTCCAGATCCCCGCCAGGATCAATGCCCCGGCGACGGGTTCACCTCACGTCGCCGTGCTCCCCGACGCGGCCTGACGCATGACCAGCCTCATCAGTTCAGTCATCTGCACACTCCTGGCACTGGTGCACGCCGTCCTCGTCGTCCCACGTCTGCCCGAGCCCAGCGAGACTGAGGTCGGAGCCGAGGTCCTCGCCGTCAAACCGAGGTACTGTGATCTGCGAGCCCCCGGATTCGTCGGAACGACGTGCCTGGTGGCCGGGGTGGCAGGTGCCGCTAGCGCAGCAGCCCCACGGTGGTGTCTTCCGCTGTGGTGGGTGTGGGGCGGGTCCGTCACGGCCCTGGTCAGCGTCGACGTTCGCACCACTTTTCTACCCAGACGGCTCTGGTTCGGTTGCGTGGGGCAGGCAGCGCTCGGCACCCTGGTGGCTGCTGGGATCGTTGCCCCAGGGGTGCACGATCTTCTCCCCATGCTTCTCTTCATGGCTCTGGGAGCCGTCGGAGCAGCTCTGCCCTTCTGGTTGCTGTGGCGTTTCAGCGGCTCACTGGGGTACGGGGACGTACGTCTTGCCGCCGGGATGGGCGCCGTGGCGGCAAGTCTGGGGGCAGATGCAGTCATGACGAGTCTGCTGGGTGCCACCCTGGTCGGCGCGGTGATGTCCGTGGGCGTCACATGGTGGCGGCGCCGTCACCCCTCGGTGTGGGGAGCCGCCATCGCCTACGGGCCAGCGCTGTGGATCGGTCCATGGATCGGGTTGCTCACCACTCGGGCCTGACTCGGAACCGCCCAGGCCCACCACTGCCCCACGCCGTCCTATCCCTACATTGTCACGCCCGTGCCACCAGCCTCTGATCCATCTGGTCATCGCGCGTGTCGCTGCACCTCGATGATGCGCGACGAACCAGATTGGCACGAAAATCAGCCCGGAACCCACTCGGCAGCACGAACACGTGACTCGGTGGCGGGCACTGCCAACCGGGCCAGTACTGCACATGGCACCGAGGCCGATCACACCGTGGTGGTGCTCAGCCGTGAGAAGGTCAGTCCGCGGATCTCTCCGGTCAGGCTGCCCGCACCACGGTGGCGACGGTCTGTGGCAGGCCGATGGGGTCGACGGGGTGGGTGGAGATGGCATCGGCGCGTGACCAACTCGCGAGCCAGGCATCGGCCTCCCGAGCCACGAGCAGCACGACGGGCGGGCAGTCGTCCACCTCGTCCTTCATCTGATGGGTCACTCCCATGCCACCGGAGGGAACTGCCTCCCCATCGGCAATGACGACGTCGTACTCCCCGGTGTCGACAGCGGCCATGACAGCCTTCTGGGTGGCGGTCTCCGTCATCTCGACCGGGGGCAGATCAGCGGCGATGGACGTGCCCAACGCGAGCCGAATCTCCTGGCGCACGTTGCGGTCGTCGGAGTACACGAGTACCCGGAGAGTGTCTGCTGCGGTCTTCTTTTCGCTCATCCCTCGTCCTCGTCGGGTTGCGGCCAACATGGTGCTGTGCCCATCTGCTCAGCACGTATCAGGCTCATGATATCGCTTCACTGGGCAGAAACACGGCAATCAGCCACGGTTGCAGCTGCGCACATGCCGTGCCACCACCTCGATCTGGGTATCGGTCATGACGGCCGGCAGACAGAGCAGGTCGGTGGGCCATCGAGTGTCTGCGGGCAGGTGCTCTGGGCGGTCCCAGTGCAACGGTCCGACGATGCCATGATCGTGCAGGTCATCGGCAAGGGCATCGGCCCGCCGAGTTCGCACGATGAGTGGGCAGGTGGCGGCAGGATTGACGACCTCCACTGCCGGCAGGGCGTCCAGAACGCGTTGTCGGGTTCGACGAATCCGACGGGCATACCCTGCCAGGTCGAAGGTGGCGAATGCCCTCGACGCACGTCGAGCTGGACGAACGGGTTGCCAAGCCTCGTCGGCAAGGTCCTCGGCGCACTCGAAGGTGTCCACGCCGGGGTCGGTGAGGAAACGCTGCCGAGCGGCTGTGAGGTCCTCATCCAGCTGGGTCCGTGGTCCGATGCCGTCGAGATGTGTTCCGGTGTGATCCGGACCCAGACCCACACCCGCCACCCAGGCGAACTCGGTCAACGGCAGCAGCTTGCGGGTGCTCGCCACCTCAAGACACCCCACTGGGCAAACAGACGCCTCCGGCTGCGGGCCACCAGACCCCTCCAGTCGCAGGCCGTCATGGCCCCGGGGCGCAGGATTCCGATCGGGCGTGACGCCGCCATGCCCGCCTGCCCGATCCGCACGGTTCTCGTCACACGAACCCGCCGCCCCAGACTCCCCCGGCCCGCCAAGATGGCACGCAGCACGCTGCACGGCACGCAGCCGATCGGGAGGGTCGTCCAGAAAGCTGTGTGTGGTGTCGATGACGAGACCTGCGCCGTTCCGGCCGGCCTCGGTCAGCACCTTGTGCAGCTGTGGGGACTCGACGTTTCCGTAGGTACGGCAGTGCACGATGACCGGACGGCGGGCATCGGAATGCAGCCGCTCCACCGTCTCGGCAAGATGTTGGGCGTCCATGAGCAGGTCGGCACCACAGCGCACCCGACTCACCGCCATGCCCTCCAGCTGCCACGGGGTGACCATCGTCTGGCAGCAGTACTCGGGCAGGATGACATGGCTGGCTCCGGCGTCACGACAGTGCCGGGCGACGAGGGAGAATGCCTGCCGACCCAGGGCGACCGGTTGCACTGATCCAGCTCGCATTCGGTCAGGATACCCGGAAAACCAAATCTTCAGACTTTCTTCACCTCTCGTTCACTTTCGCGAAACTGGCATTGCCATCGGTGCCGATAGAACAAAGTCATGCGCACGACACATCACCGCATCACCGCTGCCGGAGCGGCCGTGACTGCGGGCCTCATGGCCTTCGGTCTCGTCACCCCTGCCAGCGCGGCCCAGACACCATCACCCACCAAGCCTGCTCCCGCAGCAACGTCTGCTGCGGCCTCCACCACCGGTCACAAGCGCATCACGACGACCGGGCTCAAGCCCGGTGACGTCAAGCACGTGTGGTTGATCATCCTGGAGAACAAGTCCTACGACGCCACCTTCACCGGACTCAACCAGAACTCCTACCTGTGGAAGACGCTGCCCTCCCAAGGTGCCCTGCTCACCCACTACTACGGCACCGGCCACTACTCCCAGGACAACTACACCTCCTTGGTCTCCGGCCAGGCCACGTCCTTCGACCTGCAGGCCGACTGCGACATCTCCAACACCGATCTGGGCTCCAACGAGTCGATCATCACCAAGCACAAGGGCAAGCCCTTCGGCCCCGACGACAACTACGGTCAGGTCATGTCGCTGGCCGGAGCCAACGCCCCGGACGGCGAGAACGGCTGCACCTACCCCCGAAAGACTCCCACCCTCTTCAACCAGTTCGACGCCGCTGGCGTGACCTGGAAGGGATACGCCCAGGACCTGCATGCCCAGGCTGGTCGAGAGGACGCCTTGGGTGGCGCTCCCGGCTCCCGCGAGAACGACCCCTCGCACAACCCGAAGTCGATGAAGCCTTCCGACGACGACAAGGCCAAGGGCATCTCCTCGTTCACCGGTGCCCAGGAGAACGACCAGTACGTCGCCAAGCACTTCCCCTTCCCGTGGTTCCACTCGATCGTCGGCAACGACAACAGCGGCAAGGACGCTCTCACCAGTCCGGTGGACGGCGGAACCATGACCGACGAGAACCACATCCAGTCCGTCGAGGACCCGAACAAGGGGCTGCTGGCCGATCTGGCCAAGCCGGCCGACCAGGTGCCAGCGTTCAACTGGATCACCCCGAACAACTGCTCCGACGCCCACGACGCCACCTGCAAGGGCAACAACCTTTCCGGTCTGTTCGACGAGAACGGCGAGCCGGACTACTCCAAGCCGCTGAGCACCCCGCCGAAGAACCACATCGGCGGTCTCTACGCCGCCGACCTGTGGCTGAAGTACTACATCCCACTCATCGAGAAGTCCGACGCCTTCAAGGACGGCGGTCTCATCGACGTCACCTTCGACGAGGCGAACCCGCCGTTCACGAACATGAGCTTCAACAACGCCACCGACGACTCCAAGGTCGCCAAGGACGCCTCGGGCAACATGCTCTACAAGTACTCCAGCCCGTCAATGACCGAACTCTCCGAGGGCTACAAGAAGTACGCCCCCAACACCTTCCCCAACCCGTCCAAGATGGCGAAGAACTTCGTGGCTGCCGACGCCGCCGGACAGAACATCAACGGTGTGGACGTCGACTGGGAGCCGACCGGCCCCAACACCCCGATGGAGACCGACGAGCACGGCAACCAGAAGTTCCCGGGACCCGGCGACAACGGCTACATCACCCGCCCGCCGTCCTGTGAGCAGGACAAGGACCTCGTCAACGCCGACGCCTCCAACTGTGTCAAGGGTGCCAAGAACACCGGTGCCGGCTACGGCAGGGCCAAGACCGTCGAGGCCAAAGCCGAGGCCGGCGTGAGCTCGGTTTACGCCCCGGTCACGGTCAAGGATCTGGGTCGCAAGGTCACCGGTACGGGTATCCCCGAGGGGGCCTACATCGGAGCCGTGAAGAACGAGGGTCCGCAGCAGGTCGAGAAGTCCTCCGACCCCATCACCGAAAGCTCCTTCATCCTCGTCGACAAGAACGACAAGCCGCTCCAGACGACCGGTGAGGTGAGCGAGATCACCATGTCGGCCACCGGCATCCCCGGCCACCTCAACGAGGGCGAGTCCCCGCTGGCCACCTTCAACGCCCAGGATGCCACCCCCGGCGGTGGCATCACCGGTTCGGTGCTCATCTCCCCGCTCATCAAGCCCGGAACCGTCTCCCACACGCACTACAACCACTACTCATGGCTACGGACGATGGAGGACATCTTCCAGGTGTCGCAGGGCAACAACAACGACAAGCTCCCGGCTGGCACCGTCTCCGGTGGTCTAGATGGCATGGGACACCTTGGTTACGCCGCCCAGGCTGGCCTCATGCCGTTCGGCTCGGAGATCTTCAACAATGTCTCCGAGGAGCCCAGCCCCAGCGCCAGCACCGAGCCGAGCCCGTCGCAGAGCACTGCTCCGACCCCCACGCCCACCCGCTCGTCGGCCACACCGCACAGCCCTGCCGGCAAGCCCGGCACGTCCGTGGTGCAGCATGATGATGTCCCTGCCGTGGCCGGCAAGCCTGCGCTGCCCCGTACCGGTCGGTGACACATCACCCATCGCCTGACCCCAGTCGTCTGTGACATCATCCGAGTCAGGCGGCCGTCAGTGACGGCATCACGCAACCGGTGTCCTCCCCCGACCACGCGGGGAGGACACCGGTGCCACGTAAGGAAGGACCCATGACCCGCACTCGCCTCATCGTCCCGGTGGTCATCGTCGCAACTGCGACGTTCGGACTGACAGCCTGCTCCCAGCACGAGAACGAGGAGGCCCAGCCGAACTCGTCCAGCGCCGCCGAGCAGCTCTCCTCCCGGACCATGCCCAGTTTCCTGCCCAGTCACACGCCCCAGGGCGTCCCCACCGGTAGCGCCAAGGAACCGGCCATGTCGTACCAAGGCATGCCTCTGGTGGCCCAGCTGGATCCCGGGGTCTCGGCCAAGGTGGTCGTCCTGGGCCCAGAGCCCCCCAGTGGGGACACCAAGGCTGGGGAGGAATCCGCCGACCTCACCTGGCAGATCACCTTCAGCGAGGTGACGAAGGACATCCCGCTGTCACCCGCCCAGTTCAACATCCAGGACGGCACCGGGGCCTTCCACACCATGAGCCCGAAGGGCGATCCCCTGCCCAAGACCATCAAGGCCGGTAGGACGACCTCGGTGAAGATGCATGCCGTCGTACCGTCTGGGGACGGCATGGTGCGGTGGGCTCCCGACGGCAAGCACGTCGTGGCCCTGTGGGACTATATCGCCGAGCTGGACTGACGGCTCCGAGCAGCAGTCCTTCCACCATCAACAACACCTGTGGGCCCCATACCGGGGCCCACAGTCGTGTCCGCACTGCCATGTGGCCTCTCGGCTGCCCAGGTCGGTGGAAACCCGGGTCAGTGGAAGAAGTGGCGGGTTCCGGTGAAGTACAGCGGCACCCCAGCCTTCTGGCATGCCTCGATGGTCTGGTCGTCGCGGATGGAGCCACCGGGCTCGACGATGGCACGAACACCGCCATCGATGAGCACCTGGGGTCCATCGGCGAACGGGAAGAAGGCGTCGGAGGCGGCCACCGATCCAGCGGCACGCTCCCCTGCCCGGTCCACGGCAAGTTTGCAGGAGTCCACCCGGTTCACCTGTCCCATGCCCACACCCACCGAGGCGCCGTCGTGGGCCAGCAGGATGGCATTGGACTTCACCGAGCGGCAGGCCCGCCAGGCAAAGGCGAGGTCGGCCAGGGTCTGCTCGTCAACGGCCTCCCCGGCTGCGAGTTTCCAGTTGGCCGGGTCGTCGCCGTCGGACTGGAAGACGTCGGTCTCCATCATGAGCAGGCCACCGTCGATCTCACGCAGCTCGTGACCACCGATTCGCGGTGCCGGGCACTGCAGCAGACGAATGTTCTTCTTTCCCGAGAGGATCTCGAGCGCACCGTCCTCGTATCCGGGGGCAATGACGACCTCGGTGAAGATCTCCTTGACCTGGTTGGCCATCTCGACGCTCACCGGGCGGTTGGTGGCGATGACACCACCGAAGGCCGACAGCGGATCGCAGGCATGTGCCTTGCGATGCGCCTCGGCAATGTCGACACCGGTGGCGATACCGCACGGGTTGGAGTGCTTGATGACGGCCACGCAGGGCTCCTCGAAGTCGTGCGCGGCACGACGGGCGGAGTTGGTGTCGACGTAGTTGTTGTAGCTCATGGCCTTGCCGTGCAGCTGTTTGGCACCAGCCAGACCAGGTTCGTCACCAAGATAGACGGCGGCGCTCTGGTGGGAGTTCTCGCCGTAGCGCAGTTTCTCCTTGAGCTCGCCGGTGGTCCCCACGAAGGTGGGCACCCCGTCGGTGGCCACCCCGTCCTGACGCGCGAACCAGGAAGCGACGGCGACGTCATAGGAGGCCGTGTGGGCGAAGGCCTTGGCGGCCAGCACGCGACGCTCGGCCGCAGTGAAGCCCCCCTCGTCAAGGGCGTGCTGCAGGTCCTCGTACTGTGCCGGGGAGGTGAGGACGGCCACGCAGGCGTGGTTCTTGGCGGCAGCCCGCACCATGGACGGCCCGCCGATGTCGATCTTCTCGATGCAGTCGTCGAAACCGGCTCCCGAGGCAACGGTCTGGGAGAATGGGTACAGGTTGCACACGACGAGGTCGAAGGGCTCCACACCGAGCTCGGCGAGCTGGTCGCGGTGGGAGTGCAGTCTGCGATCGGCAAGGATACCGGCGTGGATGCGCGGGTGGAGCGTCTTGACCCGTCCATCCAGACATTCAGGGAATCCGGTGACGGTGCTCACCTCGGTGACCTTGAGACCGGCGTCGGTGAGGGCCTTGGCCGTCGACCCGGTCGAGACGACGTCCACACCTGCCTTGTCGAGCATGGTGGCAAGCTGTTCGATGCCGGTTTTGTCGAAGACGGACACCAAGGCACGGCGGATGGGTTGACGATCCACGAATCTTCCTTTCGATGTGAAAAATGACAGCCCGGCGTGTGGCCGGGCTGGTGAGGTCATTGGTGGTGGGCAAGGTCTTGCACGACGTCGACGAGAAGTTCGCGCTCCTGGACCTTGATGCGTTCGTGCAGGGTCTCCACGGTGTCGTCGTCCAGCACCGGGACGGCACGCTGGGCGAGGATCCTTCCGGTGTCGACGCCGGCGTCGACCATGAAGATCGTCGTCCCGGTGATCTTGACGCCGTAGTTCAGGGCGTCTCGGGGGCCGTGGATTCCGGGGAACGACGGCAGCAGGGCCGGATGGGAGTTGATCGTGCGACCTCCGAAGGCATCCAGGAAGGTCGGTCCGAGCAGTTTCATGAACCCGGCACACACGACGAGATCGGGCTCGTAGCGTACGACGTCGTCGGTGAGACGCCGATCCCAGGCGGCACGGTCATCACCCTTGGCCAGCGGCTCGACGAACACGTCGACACCAGCCTCGCGGGCTCGCTGCAGGCCGTACGCATAGGGCATCTCGGAGCCCACCGCGACGATCTCGACATCGCGGTGATGGCAGGAGTCGATGAGGGCCTGCAGAAGCGTGCCACTTCCGGAAATGAGGACGACAACGCGCAATGTCACTCCCACATCCTATCGAATGACGTCGGATCAGTGCCTGCCTGTCCAGCGTCGGTACCGAATCGTCACCGTCCCGAGGGCCAGCGAGTCCGAGAGGCTCAGACCGTGGGGCAGGACGCCGGATCCCCGGAAAACGCAGACCAGGACGTGGTCTGTTCTGCATTCTGGGCTCATCCCCTCCTGGCCCCCGGGAGCGCGGGCCAGGGCTCGGGCCAAACTGCCGCCTCCCGTCGACCCGTGGCAACCACCACTTATCAGATCGCTCAGCAGCCGATGGACCGAATCGCCTGGTGGGTGGCAATCGCAGCCTGTGCCGCCTCGAACCCCTTGTCCTCCCGCGACTCCGGGAGACCGGCTCGGTCGACGGCCTGCTGCTCGTCATCACAGGTGAGCACCCCGAACCCGATCGGCACACCTGTGTTGACGCACACCTGGGTGATGCCGCTCGTCGCCGCCTGGCAGACGTAGTCGAAGTGTGGGGTTCCGCCGCGGATGACGACCCCCAGGGCGACCAGGGCGTCGAACATCATGGAGGAGGCAAGCCGGGAGCACACCACGGGCAGCTCGAAGGTGCCCGGCACCCGAACGACCCGCGGCTCGTCGATCCCAGATTCAGCCAGACCGCGGGTGGCCCCGTCGACGAGGGCATCCATGATCTCCTGGTGCCACTGGGCGGCGACGATGGCCACCTTGAGTCCATCACCCCGCAGTCCGGTGAGGTTTGGGGCAGCAGGGCCGGAGAAACTGGTTCGGGTGCTCATGAGATCTCCTTGTCGGTGGGGCCGTCCGGCACATCGGTGTCGTCCGGATCGGCTGTGGCAGTGAGGGCATTGTCGGACTCGGCAGGCAGGGTGAGCAGATGGCCCATCCGGTCACGTTTGGTACGCAGATAGTCGATGTCGTGGGTGTGTGGGTCGATCTGCAGCCCCACCTGCTCGACGGTGATGCCGCCGGCACGCAGACCCGTCACCTTGTCGGGATTGTTCGTGAGCAGCCGCACCGCGTCAATGCCCTGGTCGCGCAGGATGGCCACTGCAGCGCCGTACTCCCGGGCGTCGACCGGCAGCCCCAGGGTGGTCTGGGCATCGACCGTGTCGAGCCCGCTGTCCTGGGCGTGGTAGGCGGCGATCTTGCTCAGCAACCCAACCCCGCGTCCTTCCTGGCCACGCAGCAGGATGACGGCACCACCATGCTCGGAGACCGTCTGCATCGCAGTCTGCAGCTGCTCCCCGCAGTCGCAGCGCAGGGAGCCGAAGGCGTCGCCGGTGAGGCACTCCGAGTGCACCCGCACCAGTGGCTGACGCTCATCACCCAGACCGCGCTGGGCCACGAGCAGGACGTGTTCAGCGCCGGTGAGCTGATCGTGGTAACCGGTCATGGTGAACATGCCATGACGAGTGGGCAACTGGGCACTCACCGTGGGACTCACCCGGGTCGTGCTGCTGCCGGACGTCGTGGTGGATGGCTGTTCCTCATGGGATCGACGCCAGTTCGCCAGCGACTCGATGGTGATGACGTCGAGGCCCTCGGCCTGTCCCAGGGCCAGGACGTCTGGGGTACGGGCGCAGGTGCCGTCGTCGTGGACGATCTCGCCAATGAGTCCCACGGCCTGCAGACCAGCCAACCGGGTGAGGTCGACGGCGGCCTCGGTGTGGCCACGGCGGGTGAGCACACCCCCGTCCCGCGCACGCAGCGGCAGGACGTGGCCGGGGCGGATGAGATCGGCGGAGGTGGTACGTGGGTCGGCCAGAGCGCGAGTCGTGGCGGCCCGTTCCACCGAACTGATCCCGGTGGTCGAGGTCGCGGCATCCACCGACACGGTGTAGCGGGTGCGCAGCGGATCGGTGTTCGCCGACCACATGAGTGGCAGGCCGAGTCGGTCGGCGCGGGTGTCCTCCATCGGGGCGCACAGGTACCCAGAGGTGTGCCGCACCATCCATCCCACCCATTGCGGACTGGCGAGCTCGGCGGCAAGGATGGCGTCCCCCTCGTTCTCCCGATCCTCGTCGTCCAGGACGAGCACCGGACGCCCGGACCGCAGCTGCTCCAGTGCATGCTCAATCGTCGCAAACGTCATCAGTGATCTCCTCGTGTCTGACACCCCGCGAAGGAAGCGAGATTCTGGGCGTACCGGGCCAGGACGTCGGTCTCGATGTTGACGACGTCTCCGGTGGTCAACCTGCCCAGGACGGTGTTGGCCAGGGTGGTCGGGATGAGGCTCACCTCGAACCAGGGGTCGGCAACGGGGCCGCTCACCGCACTCACCGTCAACGACACCCCGTGGACGGCGACTGCTCCCTTCATGGCGACGTACTGGGCGAGTTCTGGAGCCAGGCCGAAACGCAACACTCGCCAGTGTTCGGCATCGGCACGCCTGACGAGCTGCGCCGTGCCATCCACGTGGCCCTGCACGACGTGGCCGCCGAATCGTCCGTCGGCACGCATCGCCGGCTCGAGATTGACCTCGTCACCAGCGACGAGTTGACCCAGACAGGTCCATTCGAGGGTCTCGGCCATGACGTCGAAACTCATCTGCTCGTCGGTGTGGCCGGTGACGGTGAGACACACTCCGTTGACGCACACCGAATCCCCCGCCCGCACTCCAACGGCGGTGTGGGGGCCGGCAACCGTGAGGACGGCGCTGCCCCCCCTGGCTTCCAGACGGGCCACCCGGCCCACTTCCTCAACAATTCCTGTGAACACCTGTTCCTCTTCTCCTCGTGTTCCCGAGATCGTGTATGTTCCCGTGATCCTGGCCACTGGTACGTGTCGCCCTTCGATCCTTGACCCGTCGAGCGGCGGTCATCCACGGCTCGACACGTCGCGTGGCGATGATCTGCACGTCGGAGCCGACGTCGCTTGACCTCAGACGGTGGAATCGACGAGCCTGCGCCAGGTTCATGACCCCGAACGGCCCCACGGCTGGTTTCCCGGCGCCCAGAAGCACCGGGGCCACGTAGGCGTCGACCTCATCGACGAGGTCGACTGCCAGGAATGCTGCGGCGAGGGTCGGACCACCTTCCAACAGCACCCGATGGATGCCCCGGTCGTGCAGCGCCGCGAGCACCGCCGCGGGGTCATGGGTCGCCATGACGAGGGTGGGGGCGATGTCGTCGAAAACCTTGAGTTCGGACGGCAGCTCCCGGGTCCCCACCACGACGCGCAGGGGACCGTCGTACTCCTGGCCGGCCCCGGGAGCACGGCCGATGAGGTGCGGGTCATCCGCCAGAACCGTGCCGGTACCCACGACGATGGCACCATAATCGGTACGCATCTCATGGGTCTGCTGCCTGGTCTGCTCGGAGGTGATCCACTTGCTCGTCCCGTCGGCGGCCGCGACGTACCCGTCCAGGGTCGACGCGATCTTCCACACCACCCAGGGCCGACCATGCTCCATGTCGAAGGTGTAGTCGGTGTTGAGCAGCAAGGCGTCATCGCTTCGGACCCCGGTGACGACCTCGACCCCCGCATCCTGCAGTCGCTGCACTCCCCCGCGCGCCTGCGGGTTGGGATCCCGCTGGGCGATGACGACGCGCTTCACACCTGCCGCGATGAGCGCCTCGGTGCATGGACCGGTACGTCCGGTATGGTTGCACGGTTCCAGGGTGACGACGGCAGTTGCACCACGCGCGGCATCCCCGGCGTCGCGCAGCGCCTCGACCTCGGCATGGGCAGTGCCCGCCCCGTGGTGATACCCCTCCCCGACGACCGTGTCGTCACTGACGATGACGCAGCCCACTCGGGGATTGGGGTTGCACCTACCGCTCCCGGGTCCTTGAGCGGCAAGCTCAAGTGCTCGATCCATGGGTCTCGTCCAGTCGTCGGCTCCATCGGTGTCCACACGGTCCTCGTGGCGCAGCCGACGTCGTCTCACATCGGACTCGTCCCCGCGTTCACCGTCGTCATCGACGTGGTCACTGTCGAAGTGCGCCATGAGTCCCCCTACGACACCGTGGTTGTCGGCGTTCCGGGGTGTGGCGAGACCCGCCATCAGACGCGCCACAGGTGCGGGCGAATCGTGCCATCACTCGCTGATGGCACGGCATCCGCTGCCAGTGCGGCGTCTCGTGCTTCCTCCCATCCGGACTCTCACCGTCGGTATCGGAGTTTCACCGATTCAACCGCAAGGACGAACCTCGCGGGTCGCGGACTGTCACCGCCGGTTCGGATTTTCACCGACCCCGGAGCACGTGTGCTTGGCAACAAGTATGCCCCTGCGCGGCATGGACGTCCACCACGGGGGAAGAACATGGGTCAGCGCCCGCGTGGCAATTTCGGTGGGTACCCGACCCGGACACACCCATCATGACAGTTCTGGCACAGAGCAACAGATTTACCACGGGTCAGCGCAGTGACAGTGGTCTCAGCCGCCACACACGGCGCTGGATGAGGGATCAGGAGCTGGAGGATGGGGCGGGAAGGACCGGGGACTGGCAGGACGAGACAGGAGGGACCAGAGACCAGCAGGATCAGCGGCGTGGCGGCCGATCCACCTGGATGGTCGGTTCGTCCTCCTCGCCCCAGGCAGTGTCGTCGGACGCCTCCGTGTCCTCTGGGCTCACCGGGGCGTCGGTCGCCCCCGGACGCGGGATGGAGTGCGAGCTGGTCGCCGTGGCATGGCTGGCCCCCGTGGCATGGGCAGAGGCATTCCCATCAGCGCACTCGGAGTCATCGCCTGCTCGGTGAACCCGACGTGTCTCATCCTCGCTGGCCGCGTGGTTGCGGTTCGCGGAGAATCGGCCCATCTGGACTGTTTCCTGATCCTCCTCGGCCACCTGGTCATCCGATCCGTCCCGTGTACCGGAATGCTTCTCCTGCCTTCGCAGCCACGAGGGTAGGTGGCGGAACCATCCTCGCCACGAACCGACGGTATGGGCATGCTCAGTTGACTCCAGAGCCTCGGATGACTCCAGAGCCTCGGGCTCGTGATCGCTCCGGTTCGGATCCTCAGGGCCCTGACCCTCCTCACCGCGTTCCGGCCCGTCGGTCTCCTTCTGCCGGTTCAGATCATGATTCGTGGGCTCCATCGTGTCCTGGTCGGCCTCGTCCAGCTCCGCAGGTTCGATCCATGCGGCCTGGGCATCGCTGATCCGATGGTTGCTCGGGTCGTGGTGCCACCGCCACGACCCGATGGCGAACCCCGTGATGGCACCACTTGCCCCCAGGAGACCGACGCAGTGGGCCAGGAACTGCATGAGGTTCGGGCCCAGTCGAGCGAGATTCCCGGTGCCCAACGATCCTGTCGAGAGCACGGCGAGCACGCAGAGCACCAGACCCGCTCCAACTCCCGTCGCCAGGCCGTGCCGAGTGGTCGTCCCATACGCTTCGTCGCGTCCTCGGAGGACGAACACCGCTCCCACCACGGCTGAGAGGATCGGGGCAAGCATCCACAGCGTCCACCAGGTCATCACCTGGTCCGACTGGGGGGTTGCCGCCAGGATCGGGATGGCAGGCACCACCGTGACATGTGTGACGAGCGCCGAGGTCACGGTTCCCGATCCCAGGAACACCCCCACCCCCAGCGTCCACGCCAGCGCCCAGACGACGATGACGGGCAGCCAGGCCACATGGATGAGAATCACGCCGACCCCATCTGCACCGCGGGCTCCCAACGCCGATTCCATGTCCAGGAAGGTCGGGGCATGAACCATGAGGGCCACCCCCAGCAACAGGGTGGCGAGGGCAAGGCACGTGATCACGGTGACGCCGATCCCGAGAATCACGTCACGGACGCGGGGGGCCACGCGATCCAGGGGGTTGCGTCGAGCGCCCCAGCACGCTCCGAGGAGTCCGCAGAACGTCCCGACGAGCAATGCAGCGATGATGAGCCGCAACCAGGACCCGGGACCGACCCAGGCGCCGACACCGGTGGCCACCGCCACATGCACCGTTGCCGCCAGGGCAGCGAGTTCACCGACATTGCGCCGGACGACTCGCTGGTGCCGGGCCCGCAGGCTTGCTGACATCGAGCGCGCCGCGCGACGTACCACGGCGGTCTCGGAGACGATCATGACGAGGGTGAGCCCCAGCGGGATCACGGCCACATGGATGCCCACCAGGTCGTGCGGAACGCCTTGGGCAGTGAGCCAGAGCTTCCCAGCTCCCACGAGCACCTCGGTGAACCCGCTTCGGCCCGTCCTCATCCATGCCGGGGTGATGAGACCGGCCAGCACCGCCCACTGTCCGACGAGCACCAACAGCACTCCGACAATCGTCGTCACCGGCCAGGGCCACCGCACCGAGTCAGGCTCCTGGGCCGACGTCGTCGATGACGACACCGCAAGGTCCACCCGGGGCTCCCGGCGGGGATCCGAGCCAGAGCGATGACCTGTCGTCGCAGACTTTCGTGAACCATCTGCCGATGCGGACTCACGTGACCTGGGCATTGTGGACTTCCTTCCTGGTCTGGTCCGACGACGACATGTTCAGCACTCCATACAAACATGTAAACTCACCGGGTACACGTTGCTGCAACCATCGATTTCGGAGGCGTACAGGAGTGAGCGACGAAGTGAACAACCGGCCACGCCGCGCCCTTTCCTCCGAGGATTTTCCTGCCGGTAGCACACGCCGGTTCGCTGACAGTGACGATAGCCTAGCCGAGTCTGGCAAGGCAGACTCCGCACCACGTGGGCGCGGCGCTCGTCGAGCCCGACGAGGCTTCTTCACAGACGACGCCACCGCGAAATCCGAATCCGCCGAGACGTCTGGGAGCATCGACCGCCACGCTGCATTCCGTCAACACGGCGATCCCCAGACCGGCATCATCCCCCGTGTGACGTTCAATGACCCCGAGTCGGCCTCGGAGATCACCGACACCCGCTCCCTCACGACGACGGCGCTGGAGGCCGCAGCAGCGGCACACCGCACCAGCTCCCGACACGACACCTCGAGCAGACGTGCCAGCACGGACCCGCTGCGCACCGATTCGGATCAGCAGAAGCGTTCCGAGCCCAACCGCGCCTCGAAAGGCTCCCGTCGCAGCGACGACAGCGATCATCACACCGACCGCAGTGCAGCCAAGGTCTCTGACGGCACGAGCCATGAGGACGACGAGCTGATCGTCGGCGGGCACAAGATCAACTGGTGGCTCTGGGCGCTGGTGGGGCTGCTCGTCCTGGCCATCGTCTTCACGGGGATCGCCCTGGTGCACCACAAGAACAGGGATCAGCAACCAGCACCCGGTGTGACAGGCACATCCACGTCCAGCCAGTCGTCACGTACGGTGACGCGTCTGTCCGACAAGGGGCTTCTCACCGCCGAGGACGCCAAGAACATCACCGATGACACATGGACGGTGGCATCGACGACGGACAAGGTCTCCGCCAGCGACTCCAACGCCATCTCGTGTGTGGTGCGAGACACCAATCATCCTCGCTCGGTGAGCACCTGGCAACGAGCCCTGTCCACGAATTCGAAAACGGCCACTGCCGCACTGCACCGCATCGACTCCTATGCCAACGACGCTGCCGCCCAGGCTGCCTATCAGGCCGAGCTGGCCTCACTGGCCTCGTGTTCCTCGGTGCCAGCACACATCGTTTCCGCGGCCACCTTCCAGCACTTGGGGGATCAGTCGCAGTCGGTGACGATCGCCTACCAAGGCGTGAAGTCGCAGTACCGCACCGTCGTGCTCATGAGGATGGGTACGGTCATCGAGGCTCTGGACGTGGCAAACGTCGACTCGGCGGTCCCGGCGGCGAAGGTCGGCAAGGCGTTGGCCGCAGCAGCGACCAAGTCCTGCGGCCTCAGCGGTGGCACCTGTCCGACAGATGCGGTGGAAACGGCCGATGCCGTACCTCCAGTCGCCGGTGACGCTGGCTGGCTCATCACCTCGGACCTGCCTCGCATCACCCCGGACGCCGGGGAGTGGTCGACCACTCCCATCGGGTCGGTGACGACGAAGGGAACCCAGTGCGAAGGCGTCACTCTGGCGACGTTCTCCGGTCCGACGGCAAGGAATCAGCGCACCTACCTGCTCTACCAGGACTCCGCTGCCCCACAGGGCTTCGGTGTGGACGAGGTGAATCTCACCTTCAAGGAATCCTCGGCAGCCAGCGCCTCCGCCAAGAAGATTGGCGACTCCATCTCCCGGTGTTCCAAGAACCTGAGCACCGCCAAGGTCTCCGACGCCAAGGAGGTCAAGGGTCCGGGAGCCAATGGCAAGGCAGTGTCCGGTCGCACCTTCACCATCACCGCTGACGCAGGATCAGGCAAGGAGATTCGTTACCAGGTGGCCATTGCCTCGGTGAACAACAAGGTGACCTACCTGCTGGCCAACACCACCAAGGCATTCGGATTCCCCGCCGACGAGTGGGCCAAGCTCGGTCTGCGTGCTGCCCAGCGAGCCAGTCAGGTGCGTTGAGTGATCCTTGAGCAGACGGCCCCGCACGACAAGAGCTGAGCGGACTGTCCGGACGAGCACTGACGGCCCAGCACAGCAAGTACCCCGCGTAGCAAGTGCTGACCGGTCCCCTGCGTGGCAGGGGGTATTCCTCGCGCGACGACGCTGACGAACGACCCCACGCAGCACGGTTGGACGAACGGTCTGCACGACGAGTGCTTGGGCAGCCCTGCGCGGCAAGACCGAGCGACGGTCCTGGGCAAGCGGTGACAGACGACCCCGCACAGACACAGCACGTGCTGAACGGCCTTGCACATCCAGCACCCAACCCATGCCCGTTTGCACGGCTCCCCGCCGCCCAGGGTCCGGGAAACTCGCCAAGCACCAGCCACGAGACACTCGCGTTCCCAGCTGTTCCGCAGCCGGGGGCACCATGTGAGGTGCCCCTGAGTCAAGTGGTCTTGAACCAGCCACCCAGCCAACATGCTCACCGAGAGTTCTCGGGGAGGATCCAGGGGACCCATTGCCTCGAACACGACGAAGGGGCAGGACACAGATGTTCATCCGTGCCCCGCCCCCTGGCGGATCAGTCGACGAGTTGTCTCACTTCTTGAGCGACGCCATCGCCTCGTGAGCCAGCTTGGCGGTCTCGGTCGGCGTCTTGCCGACGCGCACGCCAGCAGCCTCCAAGGCCTCCTTCTTGGCAGCAGCGGTGCCCGAGGAGCCCGAGACGATGGCGCCGGCGTGACCCATCGTCTTGCCCTTCGGGGCGGTGAAGCCGGCGATGTAGCCGACGACCGGCTTGGTGACGTGCTCACTGATGTACTTGGCGGCACGCTCCTCGGCGTCGCCACCGATCTCGCCGATCATGACGATGACGTCGGTCTCGGGATCCTCCTCGAAGTACTTCAGCGCGTCGATGTGCGTGGTGCCGATGACCGGGTCTCCACCGATGCCGATGGCCGTGGAGATGCCCAGGTCACGCACCTCGTACATGAGCTGATAGGTGAGGGTTCCGGACTTGGAGACCAGACCCACCCGTCCCGGTCCGGTGATGTCGGCGGGGACGATGCCGGCATTGGACTTGCCGGGACTGATGATGCCCGGGCAGTTCGGTCCGATGATGCGAGTCTTGCCGGACCGCTGGGCAGCCGTGAAGAACTCTGCCGTGTCCTTGACGGGCACCCCCTCGGTGATGCACACCACCAACGGAATCTCGGCCTCGATGGACTCCATGACGGCACTCTTGGTGAACTTGGCCGGCACGAAGATCACCGACACATTGGCGCCGGTGGCGGCCATGGCCTCCTTGACGGTGCCGAACACCGGCACGCTGACGCCGTCACGGAACTCGACCTTCTGGCCCGCCTTGCGGGGGTTGGTGCCACCCACGATCTGCGACCCGGAGTCGATCATGCGCTGGGTGTGCTTCATGCCCTCAGAGCCGGTCATGCCCTGAACGATGATCTTGGCGTTCTCATCCAGAATGATGGCCACGATCAGGCCTCCTTCGATGCGAGCTCGGCGGCCTTGCGGGCGGCCTCGTCCATGGTCTCGACCATGGTCACGAGCGGGTGGTTGTATTCGGACAGGATGGCGCGGCCCTCCTCGACGGCATTGCCGTCCAGACGTACGACGAGCGGCTTGGACGCCTGGTCACCGAGCTTCTCCAAGGCACCCTTGACGCCCTTGGCCACCTGGTCGCAGGCGGTGATGCCACCGAAGATGTTGACGAAGACGCTGCGCACCTGCGGGTCGGAGAGGATGACGTCCAGGCCATTGGCCATGACCTCGGCGGAGGCACCACCGCCGATGTCGAGGAAGTTGGCTGGCTTGGGCGAGCCGGGGAACTCCTCACCGGCGTAGGCGGTGACGTCCAGGGTGCTCATGACCAGACCGGCACCGTTCCCGATGACACCGACGTTGCCGTCGAGCTTGACGTAGTTGAGCCCAAGCTCCTTGGCACGCAGCTCCAACGGGTCGGTGGTGGCTCGGTCGACGAGAGCGGCGTGGTCCGGCTGGCGGAACGAGGCGTTGTCGTCGACGGTCATCTTGGCGTCGATGGCCAGGACCTTGCCGTCCTTGGTCTTGATGAGCGGGTTGACCTCGACGAGGGTGGCGTCCTCGTCGCGGTAGGTCTCCCACAACTTGACGATGGCCGGGACGATGGCTGCGTGCTCCTCGGCCGGGAAACCGGCCTCGGTGAGGATCGTGTCGGCCACGGCCTCGTCGATCCCCTCGATCGGGTCGACGGGCACCTTGGCCAGGGCCTCGGGGCGCTCCTTGGCCAGGGTCTCGATGTCCATACCACCCTCACGGGAGCACATGACAAGGTAACGACGCTCGCTGCGATCCAGCAGGATCGAGAAGTAGTACTCCTCGGCGATGTCGGCACCCTCGGCGATCATCACCTTGTGCACGGTGTGACCCTTGATGTCCATGCCAAGGATCTTCTCGGCGTGCTGGGCGGCCTCCTCGGGCGACTTGGCGATCTTCACACCGCCAGCCTTGCCACGGCCACCGATCTTCACCTGGGCCTTGACAGCGACAACGGAAGTACCGAGTTCAGCTGCGGCCTGGGATGCTTGCTCCGGATTCTCTGCCACGATCCCGCGAAGCACCGGAACTCCGTGCTTCTCGAACAAGTCGCGGGCTTGGTATTCATACAGGTCCACAATCTCTCCACTCTGCGAGGTGGCCCACCGCTCTCCGGTAGGTCTTTGCCGGACAACAAGAACCGTACAGCAGGTCGTCGTCCGACGTCTGGCAGTAGCCTATCGTCATCGAGAACAAACGTGCATTCTTGTTCCTGAATTTCCTGACGTACGTGTAGCGCATCGGCAGTCGTTGCCCCCTGCCGTGAACCCGTACGTGGATCCGTGCGGTGACCACCTGATCCACCTGACACCCTGCGAGCCCCCGGAGGGAACCTTGCGGCCCTCAATCAAGGAATGTCCAGTCAGGCACGTCCCACCAGTCGGGAGAAGTGACCGCTCTCATTGTGGGCTTTCCTGAGAGATGATAAGTTTTCTCAGAAATGAAAGAAGCCATCTCCGGCGAGTCCGGCTAGACTTTGGCAACGACAGGTTCATGGCACAGCGGCGGCCGGGCGTCCACGACGCACGCCTCCCAAGAGCAGAGGGAGTCCAGTGAAGATCGCACCAACACATTGGCGTGAGAAGTCACAGCAGAACACCCACCTGCCAAGCACTCCCAGGGGCGGGGATGCCGCACAGAGTCACACCCCGTTCACCGATCAACACGGCGACCACCCGCATGCCCGTCGTGGGATCGCCGCCGTGGCCGTCGCAGCACTGGGGCTCATCTCCGTCGGGGGAATCTGGATCAACAGCTCGGCACACTCCTCGGTGACCAATGCCAACTCCATGATGGTGGACACCACTCGACCCGACGACTCCAAGGCCATCCCGGAACCACAGGCAGCTGGTGCCCGCCCAGGCAGCGTCTCCGACGACAAGTCCCTCACCAACCCCACGGCACACACCAAGGACGGTGGACTGGCCGCCCTCGACGGGCATGGTTCAACCGTCTCCCGCAGCGCAGTGCGTACTGAGCTGGATCGCGCGATGAACCGTTCCATGTCTGCTCAACGCCATGAGTCGATGACACATTCCACCAAGGACGTCATGGGCAGTGCCACCGAGGTCTCCGAGAAGGTGCGCGCCGACGAGTTGGACGCCGCCATCAAGGACGTCCGGGCCAATGCCGCCAAGATCGCTGCCGAGAAGAAGGCCGCCGAGAAGCGGATGCGCGAGGAAGCCGCACGACAGAAACAACAGCAGGCCGCCGACAAGTCCAAGACTCCGGCCACGGATGGCAGGAAGGCCGATGACGACGCCGCCACCTCTGTCGCCACCAGTGGCGGTGCCACCACCCCCATCCCCGCCGGCATGTACCACATCGGTGCCCGGTTCGGCGAGGTCGGGTCATGGGCCCGCTACCACACCGGCACGGATTTCGTCGCTTCCTGCGGCACGCCCGTTGTTGCCGCAACCTCCGGGATCGTCGGTCAACCAACCGGCGGCAGCTGGGCCGGGAACAACATCGTCATCCACCACGCCAACGGTGGGTCCACCCTGCATGCCCACCTGTCATCGGTGGACGTGCACCCCGGCCAGGCCGTCAAGGCAGGCCAGCACATCGGGGCCGTCGGGGAGACCGGGCGCGCCTTCGGATGTCATCTGCACTACGAGTACTATCCCGCTGGCACCACCCCCGGAGACGTCTACTCCGCCAAGGACGCCTTGGGATTCCTGCGGGGCCTGGGTGCCAAGCTGTGACGGTCCACCTGTGACGATCCGTGGATCGCACCCCCTGAACCGAAACTCCTAGCTACCGAATTGGCACGAGGGCTTCTTTCTGCCCTCGCAGCTCCTCGAGCCTCGTGACGTGGATTCAGAGCTTCTCGATCGGGGCGAACTTCAGGGCCAGGCGTTTGACGCCCACGGAACCGAAATCGACGTCGGCCTTGGCATTCGCGCCGTGCCCTGAGGTCGCTGTGACGGTTCCCAGACCCCACTTGGTGTGCAACACCTTGTCACCGACCTGCAGTGACAGTTCCGGCCTGCCCAGACCATGCGCAGCCCCCTTGCCGGAGCCAATCGACCAGCCCCCATCATCACGCGCTCCCCCACGATTGGAGCGATGAGCGGCACCGGCACCGAATCCCCCGTCGGAGAGCCGGTCTCGGGACCTCCGGGTGGTCTCACCAGCCTGGGTCTGCCAACCCGCGGCATCCACCACACGCTCCCAGGTGAAGAGTCGCTCCGGAATCTCATCGACGAATCGACTTTCCGGGTTGTATCGGGGCGATCCCCACATGGTACGCACCACGGCACGGGAGATGAACAGTTGCTTGCGGGCTCTGGTGATTCCCACGTAGGCCAGTCGTCGTTCCTCCTGCAGCTGTGTGGGATCGGCAAGGGACTGCTCGTGCGGGAACAGACCGTCCTCGAAACCGGTGAGGAACACGGTGTCGAATTCCAACCCCTTGGCCGTGTGCAGGGTCATGAGGGTGACGACGCCATCCCCTTCGGCCGGGATCTGATCGGCATCGGCGACCAGGCTGATCTGCTCCAGGAAGGCCGGCAGGGAATCGTCACCGTCAAGGACGAGATCATCCACATCACCAGCAGCGGCGTCCTCATCGGGCACGTCGGCAGTGTGGGCCCGCGCAACGAATTCCTCGGCCACCGAGACCAGCTCGACGAGGTTCTCCAGACGAGTCTCGTCCTGGGGATCCTTGGAGTTCTCCAACTCGACGGTGTAGCCGGACTCCTTGAGGATCGAGGCAGTGATCTCGTCTGCTCGTGCTCCTTGATCCATCATCGCCCGATGTCGGGCCATGAGCTCTCCGAACGCTCGGACCTGGTTTGCGGAACGGGTGGCCAGGCCGTCGATCTCGTCCACCCGCTCGATGGCCTCACTGAACGAGATGCGACGGGCAGTGGCGAAGAGTTCCAGAGCAGCTTCGGCACGAGCTCCGATACCTCGTCTGGGAACGTTGAGGATGCGACGTACCGAGACGTCGTCGGCTTTGTTGGCAATGGCCCGCAGGTATGAGACGGCGTCTCGCACCTCCTTGCGTTCGTAGAACCGCACTCCGCCAACCACGCGGTAGGGCAGACCGGTGCGGATGAACACGTCCTCCAGGGCGCGGGACTGGGCGTTGGTGCGGTAGAACACCGCGACCTCACCGTAGCTGGTGCGTCCCTGGTCAACGAGATCGTCGATGCGTCCGGCGATCCAGGAAGCCTCGTCATGCTCGGTGTCGGCAACGTACCCAGTGATCGCCGCACCGTCACCCTGGTCGGTCCACAGGTTCTTCGCCGGACGTCCGGTGTTCTTCTGGATGAGGGAGTTCGCAGCTGCGAGAATGTTCTGGGTGGAGCGATAGTTCTGCTCCAAGAGAATCGTTCGGGCCCCTGGAAAATCCTTCTCGAAATCAAGAATGTTACGAATCGTGGCACCGCGAAATGCATAGATCGACTGGTCCGAGTCGCCCACCACCATGAGTTCGGGGGGAGCCACTTGACGCCTCGCATCCTCCTCAGACCCACTGGCGTGCTCCGGTTCATCGGCACACAGGGCACGAATCATCTGGTACTGGGCGGTGTTGGTGTCCTGGTACTCGTCGACGAGGACGTGCCGGAAGCGGCGTCGGTAATGTTCCCGCACCTCGGGGAACTGACGCAGCAGGATGACCGTCTTCATGATGAGATCGTCGAAGTCGAGTGCATTGGCATCGTGGAGACGACGCTGATACTCCGTATAGAATGACGCGTAGAGTTCATCGTTCCCGGTCTGCGCCGCTTCCGCCGCCTCAGATGGGGTCGTGAGTTCGTTCTTCTGGTTCGAGATCCAGTTGAGGATGGTACGCGGCTTGAATTTCTTTGGATCGACATTGGAATCTCGCGCAACCAGGGAAATGAGTCGTTTGGCGTCGGTGTCGTCATAGATGGAGAAATTCCGCGACAGTCCCAACTTGTCGGCGTCCGAACGCAGGATACGCACCGCGCTGGAGTGGAAGGTGGACACCCACATGGCTCGAGCACGGTTCCCGACGAGGTCCACCACCCGCCCCTTCATCTCGGCAGCGGCCTTGTTGGTGAAGGTGATGGCAAGGATCGACCCCGGGTGCACCCCACGCTGAGTGACCAGGTGGGCGATCCGACGAGTGAGCACCCGCGTCTTGCCGGAACCAGCACCAGCGACGACGAGCACCGGCGAACCCGAGTGCAACACGGCTTCCCGCTGGGGTGGGTTGAGGTCGTCCAGGAGTTCATGGGCATCCACTGCTCGACCCATGCCAGTACGTGCCACGTCGGAGGGCAGCATCCCCGGATCGACAGGACGATCAGCATTGACAGGGCGATCGGCCCCATATCGATTAGCTCTGGACCGATCCAGCCCATCCCGCCCCGGACCTGACTGGTCGCCCCCGGGATGGGCCGACTCCGCAGAGGGCCGGGGGGCGAAGAAGGCAGACAGATCAGGCTCACTCATGGTCAGTAACTCTATGCGCAAGGGTGAGACAATTCAGTACCGCGGAATGCGCCCTCCAGACGGACACACCCGCCAGGCCCAGCTGTCCTCCCGCACGGATGTGACCGCAGAAATCAGGGCGTGGACATCATCACCGACCACATTCCGCAGAGCCTCGGACGAGGTGAGAGTTCTCACCACGGCATGAGGACCGCACATCGACGCAGGACGCAGCGTGGCGTCTCATTCATGCCATCATGCCGACTCGGGCGGGTTGACATCGTCGACACTGCCCCATAATCTGCCATCAAGGTCTTGAGATCCGGCGACAAGCCACGGCTTGCCGGACGGCAACCCCTCGCGAGAGCAGGGTGCCCCGTGTGACGACCTGGTTGTGTCAGGAAGGCATGACAAGCGCGACAGTGCTCAAGAGCACCTCATACACAGGAGCAGGAACCATGGCAGCGATCCTTCGCCACCTCGCAGACGCCCACCAGTGCGCCGTCGAGATGTCCGCCATGATGATGCGCCCGTCACGAATGACCGGCACCCGCTGAACGGATACATCGTCGTCCACTCCAGCGGGACCACGGAGCCAGCGGCCAGATCGTCACTTTGACGCCCCCGTCGAGATGTCCTCGATGGCCCGGTGCGTCGATCATGGCCTGAGTTCATGAGGACGATACCGAGTCGGAGCATCCGACCCACGCACAATCCTCGTCTCACTTCACGCCTCATTCGTCGTCATTGTCCGGATCGATCCGGGACGCACCAGGCACATCATTTCAGGAGCATCACCATGACCACCGCCCAGCCACTCCCCGACAAGCCCAACAATCGCCCGTCCAAGGGCGTCGTCATTGGCGTCATCATCGTCGCCATCGCGCTCATCGCCGGCATCATCACCTGGACGACGAAGGGCAGGTCCAATGCCGACGAGTCCGCCAACCCCACAGTGAGGATCGGTACCACCGAGGCAGGCGCCTCATTCTGGCCCATCTACAAGAAGAAGGCCGCCGAGCAGGGCATCAACATCGAGCCCATCACCTTCAACGACTACAATCAGCCCAACCGGGCACTGGCGCAGAAACAGCTGGATCTCAACTACTTCCAGCACATCTTCTTCCTCACCAACTACAACGTCGAGAACAACGACAGCCTCATCCCGCTGGAGGCCACCTACATCGTCCCGCTCGGGCTGCACTCCAAGACCCACGACAAGCTCTCCCAGATCCCTTCGGGCGGCAACATCGCGATCCCCAATGACGCCACCAACCAAGGACGCGCCCTGCTGCTACTGCAGTCGGCAGGTCTCATCAAGCTCAACGATGGTGGCTCCCCCCTGTCGACTCCCGCCGACATCGATGCCTCGGCCTCCAAGGTCAAGGTGACCCCGGTGGATGCCGCACAGACCGTCACCTCGCTACCCTCGGTGGACGGCGCCGTCATCAACAACAACTTCGCCAACGACGCCGGCATCGACCCCAAGGCTGCACTGTTCGCCGACTCTGCCAAGTCGGACAACGCTGCTCCCTACATCAACGTCTTCGCCGCCCGCCCCGAGGACAAGAACAACGAGACGCTGCTCAAGGCCATCAAGATCTGGCACGACCCCGAGGTTGCCAAGGTCGTCCTCAAGGACTCCAACAACTCCGCGGTGCTCGTGAAAGATCGCAGCCAGGCCGAACTGCAGCACATCACGGACGGCCTGCAGGCCGACATCAAAAAAGCCAGGAAGTGACTCCTTGACGGCACCGATCCACCATCGGTGCCGTCACCACGTCTGCCCACCCACCTTGGCGCGTCCGGGCAACCACGAGCAGGAACTGCCTCCGGACTCGCCCCAGTTGGAGAAGAATCCATGACTGCCGCACACGACGTACACATCAGATTTGACCACGTGTCGAAGATCTTCCAGACCCGTTCGGGCACTGTTCAGGCTCTTGAGGACATCAGCCTGGACATCGGTCGCGCAACGATCTCGGCAGTCATCGGCCACTCCGGAGCCGGCAAGTCCACCCTGGTGCGACTCATCAATGGCCTGGAGCACCCTTCCTCCGGTTCGGTGATCGTCGACGGAACCGACATCTCCGGCCTGACGGAGAAGAAACTACGCCCCCTGCGTGCCGACATAGGGATGGTGTTCCAGCAGTTCAACCTCTTCAACTCCCGCACCATCTACGACAACGTCGCCTACCCCCTCAAGCTCGCTGGCTGGAAGAAGGCCGACGAGAAGGCCAGGGTCACCGAGCTGCTCAACTTCGTCGGGCTCATCGACAAGGCCTGGGTACATCCTGACCAGCTCTCCGGTGGTCAGAAGCAACGGGTGGGCATTGCACGCGCCCTGGCCACTCGCCCATCCATCCTGTTGGCAGACGAGTCCACCTCTGCCTTGGACCCCGAGACGACTGCCGACGTGCTGCAGCTGCTGCAGGAGGCCAACGAGCGAATGGGGGTGACGATCGTCGTCATCACCCATGAGATGGAGGTCGTGCGCAGCATCGCCCAGAACGTGGCGGTGCTCGATCACGGCCACCTGGTGGAGACCGGAACCACTGGTGAGATCTTCGCCCAACCACAGTCCGAGACCACCCGCCGATTCGTCTCGACGATCGTGGGACAACATCCCACCGAGCAGCAGGCCGCGAGACTGCGCGAGGAGAATCCCGGCGCGAGGCTGGTCGACGTCACCTCCGTGGATGGCGCAGTGTTCGGCACAACCCTGGCCAAACTGGCCGACAGCGTGAGCTTCAAGATCGTCCACGGTGGCGTCATCGCGACTCGCGACGGCGCCCTGGGCAATTACACCGTTGCCCTCACCGGCCCCGACGACGATGTTGCCAGGGCCACCGACGAGCTCTCGGCGATCAGCCACACAGCACGCTCCAACCCCGCACAGGAGGCTGACATCCATGACTGACTGGACCTACCTCAAACCGATCTATCTCGAGTCCATCGGTCAGACCCTCTTCATGGCCCTGGTGACCCTGCTCATCGGTGGACTCCTCGGTCTGGTGCTGGGCATCTTTCTTTACGCGACGCGTCGCAACGGTGTGCTGGCCAACCGCCCGGTGAACCTCGTGCTCAACGTCATCGTCAACATCATCCGTCCGATCCCGTTCATCATCTTCATGACGGCGATCGCCCCGCTCACCCTCAAGGTCATCGGCACCACGATCGGTGTGCAGGCGGCCACCTTCCCGCTGTGCATCGCCGCCACCTTCGCCATGAGCCGTATCGTCGAGCAGAATCTCGTGACGGTGGACCCCGGGGTCGTCGAGGCAGCTCGTTCCATGGGAACCGGACCGTGGCGCATCCTCTTCGACGTCGTCGTACGAGAGGCGTTGGGGCCGCTCATCTTGGGCTACACCTACGTGCTCATCGCCATTGTCGACATGACGGCAATTGCCGGTGCCATTGGTGGTGGCGGTCTGGGTCAGTTCGCCATCACCTACGGCTACCAGAAGTTCGACTGGTCGGTGACCCTGGTTGCCGTCGTCACGATCATCATCCTCGTGCAGTTCGCGCAGTTCCTGGGCAACTGGTTGGCTCGCCGGGCCCTGCGCCGGTGAGAACCCAGGCGGGGTGGTGTCGGTGACGGCTGGTCACCGACACCAACCACCGGCGCCACTGCCACTGTGGCAATACTTCGACAGGACGCAGTCCTCACCCACCGATCCACATCCTGATGCCCCTTTTTTCAGCGCGGGGCAGGATATTCCCGTTCGCTCATTGTTGGTGCAATTTTGCGCCACCGAAGAAATACCTCTCCTGACAGTGGCAACAAAGCTGCTGCCTTGATCTGAGCCAAGTATGGTAATACGCATGGGAATCATTGCATGGATCGTCCTCGGACTCATTGCCGGAGCCATCGCCAAGGCCATCATGCCCGGAGAGCAGGGAGGCGGATGGTTCGCCACCCTCATCCTCGGTGTTGTCGGCGCCATGCTCGGCGGCTTCATCGGCAAGGCCATCTTCCACGTTCAGCTCGACAGGTTCTGGAGCCTCAAGACGTGGCTGCTGTCCATCGTCGGCTCGCTCATCGTGCTGTGGATCTACGGGGCCATCACCAAGAACAAGGCCTCCTGACACACCTCTGATCCTTGACCGCAGAGCCGGCGACCAGACCTTTCTGGTCACCGGCTCTCGTGCTGTCCGACCGGAATCACCTGGGCACCACTACTTGTTGCCGCACTGCGCAGCAGACGTCCCCTTCGGCACCCGGGTATCATGAATGCCAAGACTGCAGCCGCGTCGGAAGGAATGCACGCCCATGGGCAAACTTGTCAGGAGCACCAGCAACAAGATGGTCGGCGGGGTGTGCGCCGGGATCGCCGACACCTACGGCTATGACGTCACCCTGGTGCGGATCATCACTGCTGCTCTGGTGCTGTTCGCCGGTGCCGGACCAGTTCTCTACCTCATCGCCTGGATGATCATGCCGTCCGACGAGAACGTGTCCCCACGAAACCAGTGGAACAACCAGCAGTGGAGCAACGGGACCGCCAACCCCAACGTCTTCGATCCCTATCAGGATCATCGCTGATCCACACTCACGAATACGCCAACATGGTTGGGCCCCTGCCACACGGCAGGGGCCCAACCATCATCACTGGCCCAAGTGGTTTCTGTCGTCACCGATTCGGGCGGTGACAGGGGTCGGGTAGAAACAGGGGGCTACTCCACCGACCGGTCACTCCCACTCGATCGTCGCCGGCGGCTTGCTGGTCACGTCGAGGACGACGCGGTTGATCTGCGGGCAGGCGTTGGTAATACGTGTGGAGATGCGCTCCAGGACGTCGTAAGGCACCCGCGCCCAGTCGGCGGTCATGGCGTCCTCACTGGTGATCGGGCGCAGGACGATCGGTGAACCGTAGGTACGGCCGTCACCCTGCACCCCGACGGAGTGGACGTCGGCCAGCAGGACCACGGGACACTGCCAGATGTCACGGTCCAGGCCAGCAGCCGTGAGTTCCTCACGGGCAATGGCGTCGGCGGTGCGCAACAGTTCCAGCCGATCCTTGGTCACCTCACCGATGATGCGGATGGCCAGCCCCGGCCCGGGGAACGGCTGCCGCCAGACGATCTGTTCGGGCAGACCGAGCTCCAGGCCCACGGCGCGCACCTCGTCCTTGAACAGGGTGCGCAATGGCTCCACCAACGAGAACTGCAGGTCCTCGGGAAGCCCACCGACATTGTGATGGCTCTTGATGTTGGCAGCCCCCTCACCGCCGCCGGACTCGACGACGTCGGGGTACAGGGTGCCCTGGACGAGGAAGTCGATCGGTTCGTCGTCGTTGAGACGACGGGCGACGTCCTCAAAGGTACGAATGAACTCGCGCCCAATGATCTTGCGCTTGCGCTCGGGCTCACTCACCCCGTCCAGAGCGGTGAGGAACCTCTCCTCCTCGTCGGCGACGACGAGCTCGGCACCGGTGGAGGCGACGAACTCGTTCTTCACCTGGTCGGCCTCCCCCTGGCGCAGCAGTCCATGGTCGACGAAGACGCAGGTGAGCTGGTCACCGACGGCTCGCTGCACCAACGCGGCGGCCACGGCAGAGTCGACGCCGCCGGAAAGCCCACAGATGACCCGTCGATCCCCCACCTGTTCCCGGATCCTGGCCACCTGCTCATCCACGATGTTGGCGGCAGTCCAGTCGGCACGGCACCCTGCGACGTCGCGGAGGAAGTGCTCCAGGACGTCCTGGCCGGACTCGCTGTGGTGCACCTCGGGGTGCCACTGCACACCAACGAGTTTGCGGTCAAGGTTCTCGAAGGCAGCCACCGGGGCCCCAGCGGTGCTGGCCAGCACCCGGAAGCCCTCGGGGGCGCGGGTCACCGAGTCGCCGTGGCTCATCCACACATTGATGCTGTGTGGAATCTGGGCGAGCAGACATCCGGAGTCGTCGATGGTCAGACTGGTGCGTCCGTACTCGGAGGTTCCGGTGTGGGCCACCTCGCCGCCGAGTCCCTGGGCCATGAGCTGGAAACCGTAACAGATGCCCATCACCGGCACCCCGGCCGTGAAGAGGGCAGCATTCACGCTCGGGGCGTTGTCGGCGTACACCGAGGAAGGTCCGCCGGAGAGGATCACCGCCGTGGGGTTCTTGGCGAGCATGTCGTCCACCGGCATGGTGTGCGGGACGATCTCGGAATACACCGACGCCTCACGAACGCGTCGGGCGATGAGCTGGGAGTACTGGGCGCCGTAGTCGACGACGAGCACGAGGTCGTGGGGTTGTTCCATATCGCGAATTGTATGGGGTGACGGCCGTTTGCTCACATTCCCCCTCGCCATGGGCACACGCTCGAGGGGGACACACTCGTGGCGACGCAGGCTCGCGGGACGGACGTAATGTTCCTTCTCGATGAATGCCGTATAAGGTTCGTGTGGGCGAAGGCCTGCCCATGACCTGCCAATTCGTCAGCCGACCTCGTCATCCCATTGCAGCGATGCCCGGAAGGACCCAGGTGATCTTGTGACCAACCGACTCGAGCCCATCAGACGCGTTCTCAGTCGTCTGTCCGAAGACCTCGACGCAGCCATGCGCGAGGATCCGGCAGCCACCTCCAGGGTTCTGGTGGCACTGAGCTATCAAGGTGTCCATGCCATCTGGGCACATCGCGTGGCCCATGCCATCTGGGTGCGATGCCCCCTGCTGCGTCCCCTGGCCCGGATCATGTCGCAGGTGAGCCGGGGCATCACCGGAATCGAGATCCATCCCGGGGCGACGATCGGTCGGCGCTTCTTCATCGATCACGGCATGGGAGTCGTCATCGGCGAGACGGCGGTCGTGGGCGACGACGTGCTCATGTACCACCAGGTGACCCTGGGGGGACGCTCCCGTGGCCAAGTCAAGCGCCACCCGACGATCGGCGACCGGGTGCTGTTGGGTGCCGGAGCCAAGATCATCGGCAACATCACGGTGGGCGACGACGCCAAGATCGGGGCCAACGCCCTGGTCGTCAAGGACGTGCCTCCGGGCACCGTCGTCGTGGGGTCACCTGCGGTGCACAAGGGTGACGTCGTCGCCTGAGGGGCACTTTCAGCGCACGACCAGCTCGATGCGCTGGAACTCCTTGACGTCGGAGTAGCCGGTGGTCGCCATGGCCTGACGCAGACCACCGACGAGGTTCATCGTCCCGTCGGGAATGTACGAGGGGCCCGTGACGACCTCCTCCAGGGTTCCGACGGTGTCGAAGTGCACCCGCTCACCACGCGGCAGGGAGCCGTGCCAGGCCTCGGCACCCCAGTGCCAGCCCTTGCCGGGGGCCTCGGTGGCGCGGGCCAGCGGGGAACCGACCATAACAGCGTCGGCACCGCAGGCAATGGCCTTGGCGATGTCGCCGGAGCGTCCGACCGAGCCGTCGGCGATGAGGTGGACGTAGCGACCGCCCGACTCGTCCATGTAGTCACGCCGCGCCTCCGCCACGTCGGCGATGGCCGAGGCCATCGGCACCTCGACGCCCAGCACCTGACGGGTGGTGTGTGCTGCGCCGCCACCGAAGCCGACCAGCACCCCAGCTGCACCGGTACGCATGAGGTGCAGGGCCGTCTGGTAGGAGGCACAGCCACCGACGATGACCGGCACGTCCAGCTCGTAGATGAACTTTCGCAGGTCGAGCACGTCGGGGCTGTCGGAGACGTGCTCGGCGGAGACCGTCGTGCCGCGGATGACGAAGAAGTCCACCCCCGACGCGACGACGGTGTCGGCGAACCGAGCCGTGTTCTTGGGTGAGAGGGCGGCGGCGACCGGAACGTCCGCCGCGCGGATCTCACCGATGCGGGCCTTGATGAGTTCGGGTTTGATGGGCTCGGAGTAGATCTCCTGCATGCGGCGGGTGGTGCGTACGTCGTCGCCCATCTCGGCAAGCTCGTCGAACAGCGGCTGTGGGTCCTCGTAGCGGGTCCACAGGCCCTCGAGGTTGAGCACCCCCAGTCCGCCCAGTTTCCCGAACTCGATGACGGTGCTCGGACTCATCACCGAGTCCATCGGGGCGGCCATGATCGGGAAGTCGAAGGTGAGGGCATCGATCTTCCAGTCCAGGTTCACCCGGTCCGTGTCGCGAGTGCGGCGGGATGGCACGATCGCGATGTCGTCGAGTCCGTATGCGTGCGTGGCGCGTTTGCTTCGTTCGAAGTCGTACATGATTCCTCTGCTTGCCGGGCCCCACGATGGGGCCATGTTGCTGATCGTTCTCGGTCAGGTCTGGTCGGGCGTCACCGTCTACGGTCTCGCCTCACCGTCCGGAGTAGTTGGGGGCCTCTGCGGTCATCTGGATGTCGTGCGGGTGAGACTCACGCAGTCCCGCCGAGGTGATGCGCACGAAGTGTCCGTTGCGGTGCAGGTCGTCGACCGTCTCCGAACCGGTGTAGAACATCGCCTGGCGCAGACCGCCGACCAGCTGGTAGACGACCGAGCCCAACGGACCACGGTAGGCCACCTGACCCTCGATGCCCTCCGGGACGATCTTGTCGTTGCTGGTGACGTCTCCCTGGAAGTAGCGGTCCTTGGAGTACGACAGTTTCTCACCACGCGCCGACATGGCTCCCAACGAGCCCATGCCGCGATAGCTCTTGTACTGCTTGCCGTTGATGAAGACGAGTTCCCCGGGAGACTCCTCGCACCCGGCGAGCAGCGAGCCGAGCATCACCGAGTCGGCGCCGGCCACCAGGGCCTTGGCGATGTCACCGGAGTACTGCAGGCCACCGTCACCAATGACCGGCACGCCGAACTCACGTGCGGCACGTGCTGCCTGGGCGATGGCCGTCACCTGGGGCACACCCACTCCGGCGACCACGCGAGTGGTGCAGATGGAGCCCGGCCCGATGCCGACCTTGATGCCGTCGGCGCCGGCCTCGCACAGGGCCTTGGTTCCTGCGTAGGTGGCGACGTTGCCACCGATGATGTCCACCCCCTTGGCGGCCGGGTCACTCTTGAGACGGTGGATCATGTCGAGTTCCCCCTGGGTGTGGCCGTGGGCGGTGTCGACGACGATGAGGTCGATGCCCTCCTCGATGAGGGCCATGGCCCGCTCGAAGGAGGTGCCGAAGAAGCCGATGGCGGCACCCACCCGCAACCTCCCCTGGGAGTCACGAGTGGCCTTGGGGTACTGGTCGGACTTGACGAAGTCCTTGAGGGTGAACAGGCCCTTGAGACGGCCATCGGCGTCCACCAAGGGAAGTTTCTCGATCTTGTGGGCGGCCAGCAGCTTGAGAGCATCCGAGGGGGCGGTGCCGACCGGTGCGGTGACCAGTGGGGCATGGGTCATGACCTCGCTCACCGGCTTGGACATGTCATCCTCGAAACGCATGTCGCGGTTGGTGATGATGCCGACGAGCCTCGTGCGGTCGTCCACCACGGGCACCCCGGAGATCCGGTACTTGTGGCACAGCTCCTCGGCATCGGCCATGGTGGCCTCCGGTGAGATGGTGATCGGCTCGTCGACCATGCCGGCCTCCGAGCGCTTCACCTGATCGACCATCTGGGCCTGCTCCTCGATGGACATGTTGCGGTGGAGGATTCCCAGGCCACCCTCACGAGCCATGGCGATGGCCATCCGGGTCTCGGTGACGGTGTCCATCGCCGCACTGACCAGCGGGATGGCAAGACTGATGTTGCGCGACAGTCGAGTCCCGGTGTCGGCATGAGACGGCACGACGTTGCTCTCCTCGGGCTGGAGGAGGACATCGTCGAAGGTGAGTGCCAGAGGTGCAAGTTCGTCGGATGAGACGCGATCACTCATGAACAACAGCAGCCTTTCATGTGGACGTGGTGCACACAGCGCACGGTGCGAGAACGGCGGGGAACGTCTCAATCCTAGTCCCCCACACGCGCACCCACCTTCCAGACGAGGAACGCGCCGAGGACGGCGATCGGCAGGGCGAGGAACGGGGAGCAGAACCACTGCAGGAAGCTCAGTGCCGTGGCGGTGAGGATGACGGTCACCGTCATCTCCCAACGGCGGCTCGACAGCTCCATCAGCGCGACGATGGCCACCAGAGCCACGAGATACCACGGCTGCAGGGCGACGGAGCAGACCAGGTAGACAGCCAGTATCGCGGCCTGGAATCGCAGTGGATCCCCGGCACGCGAATCGGTGGGCCCCCATTGGACCCAGCACCACATGATCCCGATACCGGTGAGGCTCAGACTCACCGCCGTGGCGACTGGAGTCATCTGCTGCACCGACACCCCGGCCCAGCCCAGCATCTGGACGACGAGGGCGATGGGGGCGTCACTCGTCACACTCACCGGATTTCCCCCGGAGGGGTTGAGCCACCCCAGCCCCAGACCGGCGATGCCGGACACTGCCGCGAAGACGCCGACACCGCACATGGCTGCCACCGCCAGGAAAGCAACGAGTCGTGCCCAGCTGGCCGGTCGCGCAGCACGACCGCCCGCTGCACCAGGTGACGTGCTGGCGTGAGCCGAGGACTTCCGGGCCGAAGCCGCGGACCGGGCAGCCCCAGGTCGGGCAGCGCGTGATCGCGATGTGGCCGCTCGCGGCGCACCTCTGCGGGATCTGCCATCCCCTGGTCGGCCCCTGCGCTGCCGTGCCTCCTCGCCCTGCGATCCGTCCCCAGGAGCGAGGGCATTGCACAGTTGAGCCCAGATGACGGCCACGACGCCGAGGCCGAAGAGCACACCGGGCTGCTTGACGGTACCGGCCAGGCCGACAAGGGCCCCGCCACCGATGGCAGCCCACCAGTACTGACCACGCCGCGCCAACGTCCAGGCCACCACCAGGGCCCACACCCCGATCGCCGTCTGCATCCCGTCGTTGTGCACCCCGCCGACGACCTGCAGGACTGTCAACGGGTTGACGACCGCCACCCAGAAGGCACGGTGCTCGTCCACCCCAGCGAGCCGGGCCACTCGTGTGACGGCCATGCCCAGAAGGATCAGCGCTGCCACCGCCACCATGCGCAGCGTGATGATCGTGGCAAGGGGGCGTCCGCCAGACAATGCCACTGCCCCGGCCTGGCCCCACAACGATCCGGGTGGGTAGACGGCGGTGCTGCCCCTCCAGTGCGAATCGACCAGGGCGCCGAGGTCGCCAGCCCTGCCCTGCGGCACCTCATAGGGATTGAACCCATTGGCCAACAGGTATCCCTGGGCAGCGTAGGCCCAACCATCACTGCTCATGACCGGCGGGCAGACCATCAGGGGCAGGACCCAGACAGCAAGCACCCGCCACAGTTGAGGGGTCCTCCACCGTCGAGTCGCCAACCATGACCCGCTCAGGACGACGACCCCCAGCGCCCCGAGCAGTCGGGCCAACACCTGGTTCATGCTCACCGTGCCGCTCGTCGGATTGGTGTCGGTCCAGGCCCATTCAGCGATCATGAGAGCACCGGCGAACCCGAAAAGGGCCACCTTGAATGCCGTGCGATCCCGATCGGTGACCGCAGTGGTGGTTCCCGCAACGGTTTCCTCGCCGTCAGGAACCGCCTCATCACGTCTCTGGCTCATCCACGTCCCTTCGATCACCGGCAACACTACCGGCTCGTGACGCCATGACCCCCAGCACGCACGACGGCCCCGGAAGTCACCTCCCGGGGCCGCTCGCGGACCTCTCAGCCGAGTCTCTCGAGGCTCGACCTCACTTGTCGTCATCCTCGTCGTCAGGCTTGTCCACCACCAAGGTCTCGGTGGTGAGCAACAGCGAGGCGATGGAAGCGGCATTGGCCAGAGCCGAACGCGTCACCTTGACCGGGTCGATGACACCATCGGCAATGAGATCGACGTACTCACCGGTCTTGCCGTTGTAGCCATGCCCGGGCTCCAACTCGGCAACCTTGGAGACAATGACATAGCCAGGCTCCCCACCATTCTCGGCGATCCAACGCAGCCGGCTCACGCACAGCCTTCTCGACGATCTGGGCACCGACCAGCTCGTCGCCCTCGAGCCCGAGCTTGTCGGCGAGGTTGGCGGAGGCGAGCAATCAGTACCGTCGTGGCCGTCACCACCTACGAGAATCGATCAAGATTTACCCAGCGCCTGCAGTCCCGGGGGTCAAAGAACACGACTTCCGGGGAGATCCGTCGCGCCGTTCAGCAGGGTGGTACATCCACCATTTCATCGGTTCGGCATTCCAGTTGGGCGCCATGGCGACGACCTATTATGCGTCACGCACCGAGCCTCTCAACTGGGACGCCCACACGAACATCAGCTGGGCGCTACTCTTTATTGCGATCATCGTGATTCCCGGCTTGTTGACCTTTGTGGAATCCTTCGTTGAACCGGACGGTTCTGGGCAGGACGTCGTCGCTGGGGTCACCATCATGCTGGCTCTCGGCGGGATTATCACGATGGGGGTCCTCGCGGATACCCCAATCGTGACAACACCGGTACCGTTCTCGATCCTGTTGCCGGTAAGCCTCGCGCTCACAGCCATTGCCCCATGCAGCCTGCCAGGGAGCAATCCTCGAGCAGACAGTATGTTTACGGAAACTCACTACGGAGCGTGGAGTTCTCGCTGGGTGGCTCCGGTGGTTTGCCTCATTCTGTGGATCGTCAGGCTAGCCAGCTGACCAGGATAACGCCCGCAATTGACGGATTACGCGGTTACCACTGGACGAACGACGGGGATGCCGTCGTCGCTGAGCACCCGGGCACGGAACCCATAGACGCGCTCCAACACGTCCGGGGTGAGGACTTCCGGGGGTGATCCTTCGGCATGCACCCCGCCCTCGTGTAACAACACCAGGCGGTCACAATAACAGGCAGCCAGATTCAGGTCGTGGAGGGCGACGATTGCCATCCTGTGCCCGCTGTCAACGGCTCCGCGCACTAGGCGCAACACCTCGATCTGATTGTGCAGATCTAATGCAGAGGTGGGCTCGTCGAGCAGCAAGACCTGAGGATCTCGAACTACCATCTGCGCCAACGCCACCAATTGCCGTTGGCCGCCAGACAGCTGGGAAATGAAGCGGTGGGCGATATGGGCAATACCGACGCGCTCCAAGACATGAGCAGCACGTTCCACCGTCGCTTTGCTCCTGCTGCGAGCCGAGGTCAGGACCGACTCAAGGACGGTCAGGGATGCGGTGGCAAGCACGTCCTGGGGTAGGTAACCCACGACGTCGCGCAGTTGGGCTCCGCTGACATGGCCATCGTCATCGCTGATGATCACCTCTCCCGAGGTAGGGGTCTTCAGCCCGGCGATCGCCTTGATGAGCGTGGATTTTCCCGCTCCGTTGGGTCCGAGCAGCCCAGTGACCGTCCCCCGCTCCAGCGGACCGAGGCTCACCCCGTCGAGTACGTGACGCTGCCCGTAAGACAAGTGCAGGTTAGACAAGCGGATGTTCACGATGCCCCTCCGAAGACACGATGCCGAGTGAGGATGAGGGAAACGAATACTGGCACCCCCACTAGCGCGGTGATGATCCCAATAGGTATCGCCACCCCAGGGATGATGGTGATCGACAGGGCATGGGCGGTGGCTAGTATGAAGGCCCCAGTAGCTGCGGAGGCAGGCGCGAAGTATCGCTGCTCCTCGCCAACCAGGATGCGGGCGACATGGGGACCGACCAGACCGACGAATCCGATGACCCCAGCAAAGGCGACGGTAACTGCTGCCAGCAGTGACGCCAGAATAAGGATTCGCGACCTCAGCCGGGGCACATTCACCCCCATGGCGGCAGCACGTTCATCTCCGAGTCTCAACGCGGTCAGCTGCCCCGAATGCCTGATCGTGATGGGAATAGCGATAGCCAGGACGGCGGCGATGATGGCATTCGAAGTCCACGTAGCCCGTTGAAGGGAGCCCATCGTCCAGAAGACGATCTGTTGGAGGGCCTCCGGGGTGGCTCGGTACTGCAAGAGCGCCAGGAGCGCATGGAATCCGAATACCAGGGCGATACCAAGCAGGATCATGGACTCCCGGCCATCTTCACGGCGGCGTGAGACAGCGGCAACAATGGCAACCGCAACAAGGGATGCCACTGCTGCGCAGACCGCCACGTTGAATTGGGAATTGGGAATGATCGTCCACCCCAAGACGATAGAGGCGGCCGCCCCAAAAGCCGCTGCTGCAGAGATCCCTAACGTGAAAGGTTCTGCCAGCGGGTTGTCCAGGATGGTCTGCATGTGCGCGCCTGCGAGCGAAAGGCACACCCCAATGAGTACCGCCATCACCGACGACGGAATGCGCAATTGCCACAGCACCATTCTGGTCTGAGCATCCACCGTGGAGGGATTGACCAGTGCTCTCAGCAGCTGGGGAAGAGTGATGTCCACGGGGCCAGCCACGATGGTGACTAGGAAAGCAGCCACCGCAATGACCGAAAGCAGGACAATGGCCCAGCGCTTCCAACGGGCACGCCGGTAGTATCCCCTCACCACAGCCACCATTCCGGTGGCAGGATCCTCCCGGGCAAGGAACATGTCAGTGTTACTCACGTCGGATTCACTTCTTCAGCGTGACGAAAAACACGCCGCGGTAGCCAAAAGGCAAGTAGTCCTCATGGAATTTAGCGAAATCCTTCGTTAGGTCGACACCCTTGAATTGTTTCGGATGCTGCCATGCCGCGAACTGCTCAAGTGCGAAAACATTAAAGGGAGAGTCGTAGAACTGATGATAGACGGCATGCAACTTTCCGTCCTTCGGGGCCTTGAGTAAGGAAAATCCCGGGGTCTTGAGCAGGCCAGCCAAGGTCCTCTGTGCATCGTCATCAGTGACGTTATATCCAAGTTCGACGTGAGGAACCGACTCCGGTTTCTTCGGATCCTTAGCCCACGAACCACCGGTGGCGATGATGTGTTCGGGTTGGGTTGCCACAATCTTCTCTGGGGTGACGTCACCTGCAGATGTCCGGAGGAGGTCCACCCCAAGGTTGTGGCCTCCGGCAGCGGTGATGACGTCGCCCAGATTGAGATTCGCATAGGTGGAGCAACAGTCCTTAAGCCCGGCAGTACGCCACAGAAATGTGCGAGGTTTGTCACTTTCCCGGGAGACTCTTCGTGACACGTCATCAACCTTTGATTGATAGAATTTATTGAATTCCTTAGCTCGGGAAATAGCCTTTCCACCAAAGATTTCACCGAGTGTCGCCATCGATTTCGTGGTGTTTTCTAGAGGCTTTCTGCGGAAGTCGATGAAAACATAGGGAATCTTGGCTTGGTCCATTTTCTGAAGAAATCCAGCCTTCTCCGCAGCCTCTTTCTGGTCCAGAGTCATGACCACCGCATCGGGCTTGAACGACAGCATATTCTCCACAGTGACGTCCCCCTTCGCGATACTGCCAATCATCGGAAGTTTGCTCACCTGTGGGCGGGCCTGACGCAATGCAGATTCGAAGCTGGGCGCCGCCTTGTGTAAATCAGCGCCGATGGCTACCACATCCTTAGCCGGATTCTCCTTGTTCAGGACACTGGTGGCCATCAGCGCGCGCCCCTCAGCCAAAAGAATGCGCTTAGGTTGGGCGTCAAAGGAAACCGTGCGCCCTGCAACATCGGTGACACTCAGAGCGGGAGTATGGCCACTCGACGCCTTCTCCTGGGCACCACCGGCGCAGGCACCAAGACCTAACGTAAGAGCAATCGTGGCAATGGCGCCGAGAGTTCTTGTGACATTCATGATGGTGGCGGGCCTTCCTGTGGGGGCGTACAGCGTCAATACAAAGTGAGCTTAAGGTTAGCCTTACCTAAGCCTTGGTGCAAGCATGACGCCGCGCATCCACGAAGCCCCCAGCGTCAAAGGTTTACACCGAGTATGACCACCCGGTCGGTCGACCATCGTGATAGGGCAGACAGCCGTGGAACTGCGGAACATCAGGATCAAAAACCAGCGGCAGAAAGTAGCGGTCCCCCTCCCACATCGGTAACTCGTCGAGCGAATCGACGCGCTCCCAGGTCAGTGGCCCCTCTTCATTGGCGTCAGGGATGGCGTCGGCAATGGGATGCCACGAGTCGACGAGGAAGATAAATCCGAAATGGTCCTCTCCGTGCCGCCCGAACCCCGGCCACGAGACGGTGCCACGTAGGCGCATGGCGTCAACCTCGATCGCAGCCTCCTCGCGCAATTCGCGCTTCATGCCAGCGACGACATCCTCCCCCGGTTCCACCTTGCCTCCCAGCCCGTTGTACTTGCCGAGCTGCTCATCGCCAAGTCGTGCGATGCGATGCACCATGAGAACGCGTTCGCCATCGGGGTGCATGACGAAACCAAGGGTGGTGAGGATTGGGGTCATCATGAGGACATCCTCTCAGGGCGACGGAGACGAGTGGCAAGAGACGGGCAGCCTCGACCAGTCACGACAGCTTATCTGGGGCCCTTGGCGCTTGATGTCTACATGGCTGCGCGTCCTTGTACCGGTCCAGCAATTCGTGGGCCACGCGTTATCCTGATGCTGCGCGTCTGACTGCCGGACGATGGCGGGATAATCTACTGATGGGTCCTGAATCCTACCCCCTCCGCCCCCGGACTCTGTGCTCGATACGAGGTCACGGCCGCGCTGGCCTTGCGTAACCCGCTAGGTGTAGATGCCATGTTCCATCTCCCCTGACGTCTCCCGAACACCCGCGGCACTAGCAGCCCGAAGGTGCTCAGTGTTCAGCGATCCCTATGCGGATAGAGGGTTGACGAGCGCTACGTATATGCGCATAGTTATGTACATGCCTAGTAGAAACGTGTACGTCGCGGAAGACGACGTGAACCTGTTCACCAAAGCCAGTGAGATCGCTGGCGGTCTGTCTGCGGCCGTCGCGGAGGCGCTCCGCGACTACGTGAAGAAGCATCAGCGAGCGAATGAGGGCTACGAGGAAATCGAGCTCGCGCTGCGCACTGACGAGGTCGACCACAGGGTCACCTTCATGGGACGGCGTCTGGTTCGCGTCAGGCAACCAGTCCCAGAAGGGACCCGCATCGACACCGTCTATCAGACGGCCAAGAACCAGCTGGCTGTCGCCACCAAGATCCAAAGGAAGCTACCCAACTGGGCCGCAGGCCAGGAGAACATCTGGTCACACCCCGAAACCTGGGACCGCGACTTCTGGACCACTGGAGACAAGACGCTGGTCGTATACCCCGATACCGAACACCTGCGTCAGACACACGCTGTTTTGGCTGAACGCGTCGAATCAGCCCTCTCCATCCCCCCTCTAGAAGTTTTGGATATCTGAGATGCGTTCGCCAATCACAGACCGTACATCCTCGGTGCCAGCACTCTCTATTGCGCAGCTCACGAAGAAGTACGTCGTTCAGGCAGGTATGAAATCCCGGCACTATGCGGGGTTTCCCTAGATCTCTACCCCGGTGAAATGATAGGGCTTTTCGGACCCAATGGAGCTGGGAAGCCTACTCTCGTCAGAATCGTTGCCGGTCTTCTCTCCGCTGACTCCGGTGACGTGGCGTGGGGATCATCTGAGGGGCATTCCTGCTTGGGTTATGTGTCCCAGAAGGGTGGGCTCCAATACGGCCTCACATGCCGGGAAGAGATGGCCTTCCATGCCCAATGTTTCGGGCAGTCGGCCCGGCAAGCACGCGCGAGCGTCGACGCCGTTGCGGCGATGCCGAACTGCGGCTATCTCATGGACTGGAATGTTGGCCGACTATCCGGTGGCCAGAAGAAGGTCGTCGAGGTTGGTCTTGCACTGGTGGGGCATCCATCTGTGGTCTTACTCGACGAACCGACCCCTGGGCCTCAATCCTGCGACCCGACTGTCTCTGTGGCAGACGGTTCAGGCCGCTCGACACGAGACACGCGCCGCTTTCCTAATCACGACCCACTACATCGACGAGGTGGCCGACCATCTATCCAATGTCAGTGTGTTGAACCACGGCTCGATAGTCGCCAGCGGTTCCCCCACAGCAATTCGCGAGCAATACGCGTTGGGAGAGGTGGTCGTCACCGTTGGGGGAAGCATTACCGAGCGCACCGTCAACCTATTAACCGGCTCTTTCCCTGACACAACGCAAGACGACGATCGGATCCGCATCCGGTCAAAGCACCCCAACCGCGACGCGGCTGTGGTCAGTAGCATCCTTGCAACCAACGCCATCGAGATGACTTCAATCGCCACCCGTGATGCGTCCCTTGAAGAGGCGTTCTTGGCGATCACGACAACCCCCGGGAAGGAGCAGCTTTCATGAAAGCCTGTTTTTCAGGCTACCTGACGTTGACGCTGAGGGCGCGAGGTGACTTCACCTTGACCTTCGCGCAGCCTCTCGTCTATCTCGCCCTCTTCGGTCCACCGGTGATGGGGTGGCGTTGGGCCTGCGATGGGGCTGTGAGGACCGGTCCTGCATGGTAATGCTCGGCCCACCCTGCAACCTCAGCGATAGGCACGCCACCGTCGGCGACAAGCTTGGCAACGATCAAACGATGCCCCGGGATCAGTACTGCGTTAGCGTGAGACATCAGAGGGCCTTCCTGGTTGAACGGGTTCTGTCGCAAGTCCCACCCAACCAGTAAGGCCCTCCCCTACCCACACACTCGAATCGCAATCCTTCAACCAACCTGTACGGTCAGTACACCTGATATCGATGCGGTTTCTGTCACGCGAGCGGGACGAGACGCCGCCGGTCATGGTGGCTGCCCATAGGTGTTTCGCGGATCGCTCCGATGGAGTTGCCGGTGAATCGGCTCCAGCCACCGATCTCGACCGCCAGAGCGAACCCGGTCAACGTGGAGATCCCGCGCAAGCAGCCCGGCCGGTGAACGGTGCCGGTCCAGGGACTGTCGGCATCCATGGCCGCGATCGTGACAACGGAGTCGTAGCCCTCGTCGAACGTGGCTTGGACCAGTGGCAAGCCGAAGCGCTGCCGTCGCACCCAGGCATCGTGGGCACCGGCCCAAGCCTGCCCGTCCGAGTAGACAACCTCATGCCTCAACAACCAATTCGACAGGCGGTGACGAGCCGGCATCAGGTCACTGCAGCAGTTCCTCGCAGGCCCTCACCAGGTCACGGGCGGCTTAAGTGAGCTCATCAGGGACCGTCACTGTAGATGACCGCAGCCGGGCCCGGCAGGGTCGTGATCCACGCCGTCACTTCAGTCAGGTCGGAGCAACGTCTAGCTCTGAAGATTTCTCCGGTCTGGACATCCATCGCATGCGCCACCACGCTGCGGGCGGGCAGATCCATGTCGGCAGGGAACTCAGATCATGTCCCACTCAGGCAACACAATGGGCTCCTGGTCGCAGGCTTTGGCAATGTCATCGGACACCCGGGAACGGGGCACGATGACCTCGTAGACGTATTCATCGAACCACGAGTCGTTCATCGTGAAGAATCCCTTGCGGCCCACCTCGTCACCCCAGGAGTTCTCAACCCTCCAGCGCACCGGGACATCGTCAACCAGATCAACCCCGACGAAGGTCATGGCGTGAGTGCCACCGGATTCACGCAACCGCAACCTTTCAGCCTTCGAGATGTCCATGTCGATGCCGTAGAGGGCCTCGTAGTCATGCAGCTTCGCATCCCAGATGCCCAGGTCTTTGTCGAATTGCTTCTTGACATCGCAGGAGAACCACACCGGCTCACCGTCAGCAATTGACTCGACAATGGTCTTCTTAAGGAGATCAAGGCCCACCGACAGATGCCAATATGGGGTGCCACCCTCCATGTACGGGGTGTGCTCGTGGACGTAGGTGCGGCCCACCGGGTGTTCTTCGCGCGGGTCATGGGCGAGGGCCAACCACGGGTCGAAGGCTTGTGGCACGATCTCATGGGCAAACTTCAGCGGGGTGTAGGTGCCCTTGCGGTGGAAGTTCTTATCCTTGTCGCGGTACTGCCACATGAAGCTGGTAGGCGGAGTCCCCAGGTGGATCGCCAAAATCCGCCACACCGCGTTCAGGGCCTCGTTGCGCACTGCCTCCATGTGGGCCGACCCTTCAGCCGGGTCAGAGTTCGTGGCCCCCTCCCGAATGCGCCCGATAGCCCTACGCAGTACCGTCGCAAGTGCCTGATTCATCTGAGCAGTATTTCCTGCAGACTCTGTGTCAGGCATCGCCCATGACGGCACCAACCCATATTTCGCGACGATGTCAGTGAACTGGAACCACCAGCCGCCGTCCTCACTCGGGTAGTCCATGATGGAGCGCACCTCCTCCTCGCTGGCATCACGGGAGGCAGTAGCGATAGCACGCGACAGGGTGTGGTTGGCCTTTTCGAGCTTGTCGAAAAACGCGATGTAGTTCTGCGAAAACTGGAAGTCATCAACTTTAAGCTCATCAATGACTTTGGCGCGCAGCACATTAAGTCCAGCGAATTCCCAGCACCGTCCGGAATTCTTCTGGTCGATTACCTTCCAGGAATCGAGCCGCTGAGAGGTCGTCTCGTCAACACTATTGACGAGGGTGCGGTCCAGACTGACAGTATCAGCACCGGTACCAGTCACAGCATTCTGCACCAGCCGTCCAACGGCGTCATTGGTGAAGGACTCCGCGCGAAGCGTACTAAAACTGGCGTCAAGAACGAAGAGTTCACTCATTCCTCATCCACTCCGATCTCTCAATAATGTTTCACAGAATGGCACAGTAGAGCACTGTTACGAGCGACGTTAGGGCCAACAGCTTAAGGCCACATATTCGCATCTTCGACGATCCCTACCACCCCGAAATTCAGACAAGCACCGTCTCGATGGGCAATCCTGAATCAGCCGAAATATCCATGGCCGACACCGGCAGCCCCGCTTTGACAACCTGCACACCTAAGGCCGCGATCATGGCCCCATTGTCGGTGCATAGCCCCGGACGCGGGCGTCGCAACTCCACCCCTGCAGCCTCCATCCGCTCAGCGAGCAAAGTGCGCAGTCGCGAGTTCGCCGCGACTCCCCCGCCGATGAGGAAGTGCTCGAGGCCATACTCCTGGCACATGTCGACGGCTTTCGCAGTGAGAACGTCGGCAACAGCCTCCTGAAAACTGGCAGCAACGTCGGCGATACGGAACTCAACTCCGTCACGCTGTTGGGTCTCAACCCACCGGCTCACCGCCGTCTTGAGGCCAGAAAAAGAATAGTCAAAGCGATGCTTAACCATGTCGTGACGGGCGGTCAGGCCGCGCGGGAAATGGATCGCTTTCGGATCGCCCTCAGCAGCAGCCTTATCAATGACGGGCCCGCCTGGGTACGGCAGGTCGAGCACACGGGCCACTTTGTCGTAGGCCTCCCCAGCAGCGTCATCGATCGTCGAGCCGACCTCAATAATGTCTGTGGCGATGTCGTTTACCCGCAGCAAGCTGGTATGGCCGCCTGAGACGAGCAGAGCCCCACAAGGCATCGGCAGCTCACCGTGCTCAAGCAGGTCGACGGCGACGTGCCCGGTCAGGTGGTTGACGCCGTAAAGCGGCTTGTTGAGCCAGCTTGCCAGCGCCTTGGCAGCCGACAGACCGACGACCAACGCCCCTGCCAGACCGGGACCCGCCGTCACGGCGATGCCGTCGAGCTCGGACAGGTCCACCCCGGCGGTGGCCGTGGCCTTCTCCAGCACCGGGACGATCGCCTCCAGGTGGGTACGCGACGCCACCTCGGGGACGACCCCGCCGAAGCGCACGTGCTGCTCCATCGAGGATGCGACCTCGTTGGCGAGCAGGTCATTGCCACGGACGATGCCGACTCCGGTCTCGTCACAGGACGACTCGATGCCCAGGATGAGCGGTTCAGACATGGTTCTCCTCGGTTGTGGTCGCGGGCAGGTCGACGGACATGACGAGGGCGTCAACCCCGCCGCCGTAGTAATTGGGACGCTGGGAAATCGTCTCGAATCCGAAGCGTTGGTACAAGGAGATGGCCGGGTCATTGTCTCGGCGCACCTCCAGCATCATGGTGCGGCACCCCCGGGAGCGTGCCCAGTCGATGCCACGGGAGAGCAGTTCGACGGCCAGTCCATGCCCTCGCGCCGCGGGCGTGACCATGATCCGGTCCAAGTCGGCGACGTCGAAACCGTGGAAGGTGGCGACGGCCGCGACCTCGTCCTCCCCGGCGACCAGCGTGAGGCGGTGGTCGGCCGGGGAGATCTCCTCGGCCCAAGAGGTCCGGGACCACTGCCGGGACGTGTCGAAGCTGGCCTGCTCAACGGCCATGATGGCATCGAGATCGGCCGGGCTGGCGACTCTGGTCATCGCTTGATGCCGGGCAGGGTCAGGCGAGTCGGGGCCAGGGTGGCCTTACGGGTTGTCGGGACAGTGGCGTCGGGATCTCGCAGGTAGAGCGGTTCCAGTCCGACGTCGGGCATGGTCTGCCAGGACGCGGCGAGCACCCCGGCGTCCAGACGCTCTGGGGATCCGGGGGCGGGCGTCAGACCGCGAACCGGGCACCCCGGACCGCCGACCGGAATACCCTCGGGCAGTTCCTCGGGCCGGGTGACGTTGGGTCCGTCGAGACGGTTGCCGGAGGCGTCGTAACGAGCCCAGTACAGCTCGTGACGACGGGCGTCGGTACACACCACGAACTCGCCGTCGACGCCGTCGTCAGCCCATTGGCGGGCCAGGACGTCGAGGGAGCAGACCGGGTGCGGGGTGAGGTCGGCCAGGTGGGCGAGTACCCGCCCGGTGGCCACCCCGACGCGCAGTCCGGTATAGGGGCCAGGGCCGACGCCTATGGCCACGTCACCGATGTCGGTCAGGGCGATCTCGGCCTGCTCACACGCGGTGTGGATGAGGGGCATGAGCTGCTCGGCGTGGGCGCGAGGGTCGTCGTGGTGCAGGCTGACGAGCACCTCGGACCCGCACGCCAGACCGACGCTGACGGCCGTCGAGGTGTCGATTCCCAGAACGATCGTGTTCATCAGATGTTGTCTCCGGTCTCGTCAGGGGTGGTACCAAGGGGAAATTCGGACAGTGGCGGCAGGTCGACGTCCTGCCAGCGGGGGCCGAAACCTTCCAGGTAGACCACGCGGGTCTCGTCGGCGGGATCCCCGCTGCGACGAATGTCGATGTCGAGGTGAGAGCCGCCGAGGTCCTCGGCGATACCGGCTCCCCACTCGATCAAGGTGACGGCCCGGTCCATGGTCTCGTCGAGGTCCAGGTCGACCAGTTCTGCGGCTGACCCGAGACGGTAGGCGTCAACGTGGACGAGTCCCGGGCGCCCGTCAACTCCGGCGTGACGTCGGGCCAGCACGAAGGTTGGGGAAATGACCGGCCCCTCGACCCCCAGACCCAGACCGATCCCCTGGGCCAAGGTCGCCAGCCCTGCCCTGCGGCACCTCATAGGGATTGAACCCATTGGCCAACA